>Ga0209589_1007037_pt1 | contig 18295 bp, 10 predicted proteins | sample CowpeawhiteBW_FD_187525 | JGI IMG/M metagenome (GOLD analysis project Ga0209589, IMG submission 187525) | Root nodule microbial communities of legume samples collected from California USA - Cow pea white BW (SPAdes) (version 2) | ecosystem: Host-associated > Plants > Roots > Nodule | place: USA...
ATATATATATATATATATATATATATATATATATATATATATATATATATATATATATATATATATATATTTGGATATCGACATCCGTTATGTTAAATAATTTTTTTATTTTCTTTAAATGTTCTTTTACTTTATTTTTAAAATGTGGAATAAAAAATAAAAAATTATAAATTAAAGAAATAAAATTGAAATTTAAAAGTTTAAATTTTAATAAAATTTAAAATAATTGAAAAAAATAAATATTAAATGAAAAATAATATATATATATATATATATATATATATATATATATATTAATTACATAATTATATATGTTTTAAATAATAAATAAAATTAAAAGAATAATTAAACTTTAAGTTAAAAGAATATTTATTCTGTTTTAGAATTTTTATTTTATTTAAAAATTTTTTTACTTGAACTATTTTTTCTTTAGTTAATTTTTTTTTTGTTTTAATTATGTTGTAATTTTTTTAAGTAATTTTTGTTTTAAATTTTATTTATTTTATAATTTTTTATATTTTTAATATATATTTTAAAAATAAAATAAAACTTATATATATATAAGCTTGTTTTGTTTTCATAATGTATTAAAAGGTAAATAAAATTAAAAGTAATTAATCTTTAATTTTTTTTTAAAAAAAAGTAAAAGCAAAAATTATATATTCTTTCAATTATTTCTCTAAATAATAATTCAAATATTGTTTTGAGTAGAACCATTTCTATGTTTTGAGATATTGCTGCATTCAGTTTTGTTGATAGCAGAGACTTTGTTTATTTGTTTCATTGATAGAAAACAGAAAAAAGTTAATGTGTGTGTGATTGATGTAAGAGAAGACGAAGAAGCAAAGAAGAATGGTGTAATTCAAATGGATTCGGTGCCCACATACAATGGCAACCCTAAATTAAGGGCCCACACCGATGCAAAATGGTTCTTTCTTTTACTTTTTCTTTTTCCAACCCTATCACACTTCTTTCTTCTCCTAATTATTATTTCAAAATAACCATTTTCAAATTAAATTATTAAATTTCACTAAATTAAAAAAACATGGAAAAAGTTGGGTTCTTAAATTCATCAAAAACTACATTTTTCATTATTCCAAATTTGAAAACGCAAACAATTTTGGGTATGAGTGCTTATTTTTGTGAGTGACTAACTTTTTTTTGTCAGTTATCATTTTGCGAAAAGCTCTTATCACAAGAGTGTAAGATTCTTTCAAATCCAAATTGGTATCACTTTCATGCGGTAGTGCGGATGAATTAAAAAATAACTTTTTTTTTACAAATTTGGGAAACTAAATTATTATATTATTGAAATGATTGCAAAATGAGTGTAATTTTCTTTTAAGAAATCACAAAGTATTATTTTCCTTAACATATTTCCAAGAATGTGTTTCATGTTTATAAAGCACTGCAAATATAAAAATAAAACTTTATTAAATGAAGGTAAAAAAAAAAAAAAAAAATAAAACTTTATTAAATGAAGGTAAAAAAAAAAAAAGAAAACTTCCTTTAACGTGTTATGTTAATTCAGATATTTTGTAGAGCAACAACATTAGGATGGAAAGAAATACAATTTTCTTTTCAAATCTTCCTCAAATTGAATTTGGTCTATTTAACGTGTCAGTTTGAACCAAAAGTATCTTTAATTCATTAACAATAATTTTTATTGAGTTTCTATATTTTATATTTTAATTGTTTATCGTAAGTTTAACAATTTGATTTTTTAAAAATACATAAAACTTAAAGACAAAAACAGTTTTTTTTAGTAGAGTAACTAAATTAGACCCCTAAATGCCTTAAGCAAAAGAATAAAAGTTAGCATGAAGAATAACCCTTTAGCTTAAGTACCTTTGATATGGCTGGACAACAAAAAGACAAAGCTAAGAATAAAGAGATTTCAGACCTAATAATTGTTACACACAAAACAATCAACACAAACAAAAAGTCCATTACATGTGTATATGTTTATGTTGTTTTCATTTTTACCCACACTTAGCTTACTACAAACTCATATATTTTACATCTTAAATAATATACTATTCTTAAAATATTAACATGATAAAATATTCATTATTTTTTTCTATACATAAAATTTTGATAAAAGCTTTGACGCAAGTGTATAAATTCAACACTTTAAAATTAATTTTAGATTTAACAGTTTTTTTCATTATCTTGGTAATTTTTTTAAGTCAACGTTTTTTTTATTTGGTATAACATTTTTTGCAAAAAGATAATATATTTTTGCATGATAATAATATAATTAAAATAATTAAGTATACACGATGATAATAGTAAATAAATGATATTTCATTACTTAATGTAGACTTGTTGAGAAAAATAATATTGACGAGATCATCATGAAAACTTTTAGTACGATCTAATAAAAATAACTATGATGATTTGTTTCCAAATTTAATAAAATTAAATTGAAAATATTTAAATTAGTAAGGTAAAATTTTAAATTATCATAATAGAAAAAAAAAGTTATATACTTAATTTGGTATAATAAATATTGTCATATTTAATTTTTAGTACATAGAAAAATGCAACATTAGAATAAAATTTGTAATTCTATTATTTTTGTTGAAATTTGTTAACAAAACCGTATTTGAAGACATGTTTGATATGAGTAATTATTAGATATATCGAAAATCTGAATTAGTGTATAATTAAATTCAGAAAATCACTAATAATTTTAATTTAATAAAGAAACAAGCAAAACTAATAAACATATATAAATAACTACTAAGAATTACCAAATTCGTGCTCACTATCTCAACGATTAATGAGATATAAATAAAATTTAAGCTTTTTTCTTCTAAAATTATAAGATGTTTCTATTACCCTAAAACTAAAATATATTAATATTCTTTTATTAAATCGAGATTTAAAAAAAATATTATACTTTTTTTTAATCATAAAAGTTTACACCTACCTATTTATTTGACCTTGAATTAATTAGGTCACGGCCATTATTCCCTTTGGATTTGCATAATAGCTTTTCATAGAATCCTAAGTAATCATCATTGCAATAACTATTACTAACTTTTCTCATTCTTTTTATTTTTATAGCCATACATGTCTCTGTCACACATCAAAAGAAGAGGAGAAAAAAAAAAAGAGATAAGAATGTATTGTGTTTTCTTTTTCACTTTTTATCTTTTCTAGGAATGAAAAAAGCCAATGCAGATGTGGGAATATCATATCTTTAATTGAAATACAAATTTGGAACGAGGGCACACATTACCTAAGCATATATAATATGTTAAAACTTATTATTATTTTATAGTTAATACATAATTTTAATTTTAATATTTTTTAGTGAAAGGTCATGTTGGAATATGGTCAAATTTCTGGGTTTCACAATATCGAGACGATTTGCTTGTGTAAGTCTATTTTTTATTATTAAAGAATTGAATATAAATTTTATTTTATTATATACACACACACACACATATATATATATATATATATATATATATATATATATTAAAATTTACTATATTTTAGTATTTTAAAATATGACTTTTGTTAAATTACTATTTAAATTCGGTAAATTTTTCAGTTATGGTAACCTATTACTATTAATTTAATTTAAGGTATTCACTCTAAGATGTGATATTCAAGTTAAGTTGTATTATAAGAGTGAAAAGTAATAGTATTCGAGCATGTCGCAAAATTTAAATTTAAGGATTCAAATATTTTTTATTTTTTATAAAAGTTTTTTATAAATTATACGAGATAATAACAATTAAATTTAAAACATAAAAAATAAATACGTCTATAAATCTATACAAATATTTCGTTTATAAATACGTTTATGTACGAGATAATAATTTTTCGTTTTAGCTACTTATTCAAATGTTTTTGTTTTTTTTATTACACCTAAACAAATTTAATTATTTTTCAACGAATTTATTTAAAAATGAGTTGATTATGAAAAATTATAAAGTTTGAAAATTATCATAAATTAGAGTATTTTTAGTTTTCATATTAAATTTGTTTGTTGTACTGGAAATTTTTAGTTTTTTAATTGAGTTATTATAGTTTAATTTATTTTAATTGAATAATATAATCGTCATTTTATTTTGATATCTTCCTTAATTGACTTCGCATTTAATTAGCTTCACATTTGACAATTATATGACTTGAAGTTCTTCTTATTAATATAAAAATAATATTGTAATTAATGTTTTTTATCATTGAGCGATGATGTGGAGGTTATTATTTTCACACAAAAAATAAATATACTATTTTGATATTCGATTTATGGATATTCACAGAAAAAGAAATATATAAAATGGTATGTCAAAAATAAGTTGAGTTGGATGGGTCTATTACTGAAAAATGGATTAGATATTGCAATTTGTTTCGTTTTAGAACATGTTGGTGGACTGGCCACTTTTTTTTTAATTTTTTTAATATTTAAAAAAAATTGTTTATAATTTTTATATAAATATAAATTTGTTTATATAATATACAATTTTTGTTTTATTTTTTAATTTTTTATTTTTAAACAGAAATAAATTAAAAATAAAAGGTTAGCAGACTAAGACGAACTGATCCACCAGTTTGATGGATTAGACGGACTAGACTAAAACGGGTTGACAGGTTGAAAATTCTAACCCGACTCAACTTTTTTTTGGCGGACTGATAAAACCCATTTTAACATCTCTAAGAATCGGTCATGATATTCATAATTACAATTTAATATTATCTTAAGTCAAATTTGGTTTTATAACTCAAAACCGTATTTATATCAAAATTCATGTATAAATTGTATTACAAATACTTCCTTTCATACTAACTTTCTAAAATTCTACTTTGATTCTCATTAACTTTCATTATTGTTGTTTTTTCACACTATTTTTCAGTTTGAAAATATTAATCATTCACCTTTTTCATTTTACTTTATCTTTATATATTTATTTTAATAAAATTTGATATTTAAATTATAACATAAAAAGATTTTATAAATAGTATTTGTGATTTAAATATCATGCATGATCATAACATAGTAATATTATAGCAATATTGTTAGGATGGTTGAGTAAAATCATAAAATGGTAAATTGTCTTTTTTTACTATACCACATGTTCACGGTCTCAGATAAATGATCCATCGTTTTGTATTATAAGTGAACACTATCTGATCAAAAATTAATACAATATTTTTTTTTCATCTATCTTAATTAATTTTTTTAATAAAATTAAAAGTTTACCTTATTATTGGTATTGTGAAATCCAATTAAAATTTTTTTCTTATTATTAATATTGAATTCATCTGTTCTCTTTTTTTTTTTAAATCTCAATTAAAAAAAATCAAACCTAATAAAATTGTGATGGATTTTTCCACCTTATTTAATGTATTTCAACAAAAATAAACAAAAAGTAAAATTGATAAACGAGATTTTAATTAAAAAAATTCAATTAAAAATAAATGATGTTTTTCTCACCTTTATCTTCTTAATTGAATTTTCATTTAAATAAAATTTAATTAAAATAAAACATTATTTCTACTACACTTTCAATCAAAATAAAATCTAGTCGATACGATTATAGATAGGGATGGCAAAACGGGTCAGTCCGGCCCGTTTTGGCCCGACCCGTTTGTGGTCCGGCGAAAACGGGTCGGGTTGGCCCGCCACCCATAAATGGGCTGAATATTGCGACCCGATTCATTTTAGGACGGGTCAGCGAGCGAACCTGTTTTCTTTTTAATTTTTTTAGTTTTTTATAAATTTTTGTTTATAAATCTATTATATATATATATAAATTTATTTATATAATATATAAAAAATATTATTTTTTAATTATTTTTAATTTTAAATATAAAAAAGAAACGGATTGGCGGGCTGAACCGTTTTTGCCAGCTAAATTGGACTAGGCGGACCGAATTACAACGAATTAACGGACTAAAAATTTCAATCCGACTTACCATTTTCTTGACGGATTGGTGGGCCGACCCAATGGACCTGACCCATTTTGACATCCGTGATTATGTATAGAAATTTCTTCTTCATTTCTTCTCTTCACCTATTTTCTTCAAGAAATCCAAAACAACACAATACATACTTGAGTTTGATAAACTATTGATAATTAAGGATTTTTTATCCTCAAATATCATGAGTATAAAATCATAATGACTATTATTAATTAGTTAATACCAAATAATGTCTATTTGAAATATGTTATAATTTTTTTTTCTCACGTTACCATTACTAAAGGAACAAAATAAGAATATTACACAATCATAATTAACAGTCACATTGTCTAATAAAAAATATAAAAAATTTAAATTATGAATATAAAAAGCAATTTTGATAGAAACTGATATTCGAGAAACTTCATTAAAAATACAATTTTTAAAATAACTCAAAATTTAATGAAGTTACAAATTGAAAACTTAAACTTAATTATGAAAAGGATAAGAATGATTGAACCAGTGCCACGTCGTCACAATTCCCATAGATATTTTCACGTTTTTCATCACTAAACTCTCACCCTTGATTCTCCCTTGTTGACCGCTATCTAACGTCCCATCCAATGGTTCTCAGTTTGTCAAGCCTACATTTTAGAACACACGAGAAAACCCCACAAAACTCCACTGCAAATAATAGCGATGATGATGTGTCGAAAACGACGTCGACGTGTGTGGAGATCCGAAGAGGATTAAAAGCGCCGTCAGATATAGACACGTGGACGGTGGGAATTCCATTCTCTCTCCACTCAATTGTGTTATAAATTGGGATCATGGCTCCTCCTTGAAACTCGAACCTGTGTGTGATAATTGTTCTTGTGACTTGTTCTTCGTCGTTATCTTCTTTTCTTCTGTGTTTGTTTTTTGTTACCCGAGAAAATGTCTTCTTGCTGCGGTGGTAACTGTGGTTGCGGAAGCTCCTGCAAGTGCGGCAACGGCTGCGGAGGGTGAGTGAGGTTTTCGTGCTTTTGTTGTGTCACCTTTTCAAATATCGGAATTTTTTTTGTTGGGATAGTTTTGTTCCTGGATTTTGATTTGCTTTCTGATGACCCTTTTGGTTAAATTGCATGAAAGTTCACGCTTTGTTAATTTTCTTGCATGGGGATATTCTGATAATCTGAACATTTATTTTTCTTCTACACAACATGTAGAATTGTATTTTCCTTACAGAGGAAGGTTTTTAGGGTGTTTTGATTTGCTATCTGGGTAACCCTCCGTTGAATTTCTAGGGAAGTTCGTTATTTTTTTTTTCTTACGTGGGTTTCTGCATGTTTAATTCCGACCACTTTGATTGTCTCTTCCACTTGTGTAAAGATTGCGGTGCTCCGATGTTGTTTGGCTTTTTGGGTACCCTTTGAGTTGATCTATGGTTGTTAGAATCTCCACGAGGCTTTTATTTCTGGGGAAATGTTTTTGGGAGTCCTGAAATAGGTTGAATGTGAATTCACTTGATCATGATGGAAATGAACCATTTTAATGTTTGTGTAATGTTAAGAGGAGAGAAACGCAGTGTTTTCGTGTAAAAAAAATGATCATAAGAGGAGTTTTTACCATTTGTGTTGTCTAAAATTCCCTTAAACTTTCTGTTTTCTTATTTTCTGGTTTTTGATTGTTGTGCAGCTGCAAGATGTACCCAGACTTGAGCTACGCGGAGCAAACAAGCACCGAGAGTTTGGTGATGGGAGTGGCACCTGTGAGGGTTCAATTCGAAGGTGCTGAAATGGGTGTTGCTGGTGAGACTGATGGCTGCAAGTGTGGAGCAAACTGCACATGCAACCCCTGTACTTGCAAGTGAGCTTGCAGAGCAAAAGCTTGAAGCAGAGATGAACCTTAATTACAATTAGTGGCAGGAATAATTACAATAATTAACTATTATCCGTAGTTAAAAAAGCTTAAAACTATGTAAGTCTTTGTGTCTGTTTTCGTGTTCTCTGGTGTTAGGTTTAAACACCCTTTAGAATAAAGTGGCCATGTCTTGCCCTTGAACAAGTTCAATTGCTATGGACTTGTGATGGGATTATCTAGCCATGGTTACTTTTGTTTGTTCTGTGTAAAGTTGGCTAATCAGAATTATCAGTCTCTGCTTATAATATTATATTACTGGAAAAAGTGAGTATTTAATTTTCTGTTATTTTATCAAGAATTTTATTTATGCTCCATATAAACAATTTAAAGGACAATCATTCAACTACACTTTTTTACTTGAGTGATGAAAGTGTGTGGGTGTGAATTTGATGAAAAAAAAAAGGATCATTTCTCTCTCCATTTGTTTTTGGAGGTAGCATATGAAATTAGAATGGCATTTTTTCAAACACATGGTGTGGTCGGTGTTGGTGTTGGTCCCCTTCTACTCGAAGACTGAGAGTTTGAGTTCCATGTGCGTGTTTCTGAAACCTTTGGCAGATTACTACTGTGATAGTTACAGCTACAGTGGTTCTTTTCGAACAATCTTAATCATTTTCAACTTTTTAATTAACTTGAAACTTAATAAAATGCATAAAATTGTAATTAAACTAATAAAGGAAAGTATGTGTGTCTTAATCATTTTCAACATTTTATTTAACGTGAAACTTATAAAATGAATATAAAGTTGTAATTAAACTAATAAAGGAAAGTTGTAAATAACGTTTATTTTATTTTATAAGATACAATATTTAAAGAATTAAATATTTTATAAGTTGAGGAGCACAGTAAATTTAAAAACTTTTATAGAACAAAATATAAAGAAATATTTTGTATGAACTTAAATCAATGTTTTATAATATTGAATTTTTAAAATTTTTAAAATTAATTTATTAAACCCTCAAAAAAGTAAGAATAAAAATATATTAGTAATTTAAAGTTTATTCAAGATTAGAATATAAAAGACTTTTTCTTTTCTTCTAAGATTAGAAATCTTAATAATTCCATATTTTAATTCTTTTGACATCAAAGATTAAGAATTTAACAGATTATTTTTATATTATTCAAAAATTTTATCACGATTTATCATTAAATTAATTTTTTTTATCTCATAGAAAAATATATTCATAGACAGTTATAAATTACTACTCTGCTGCCAAAAATATAAAATATTCAATATTCTATTCATGAATGAAGAATATTTTACTCTACTCCTATTATTATTCAACTTTGATGGATTAATAAAACAAGGTAATATTATTTTTACAATTTTCATCGGATTAATAAAAAAAATCTACATAAAGTATTACTGCTGTAATATTCTAAAATGTTATGAATAATTGGTAGTTATTGAAAACGTTTAAAAATTAATGTTTGGCAATATGATTAACTATCTATATACCTGGTGTTCTCCACAACAAGAACATTAATATAGATATAGTATTTAATAATGTACTTCCTATGCTATGGAGTCAATCCTTTCAATACCTGTAGTCTTTCAAAAATTCGAATTCTGAGTCCATTGACTCTTTTAGTGGTACATTAAATAAAGGTGAAGGTGCAGATTTCACAATGTCAAGCCATACAAAGATGGTACATTAAGCAAAAGGGGGGGTGCATATATGAATCTGACCCCAAAATAAATTAAAGGTGAACATATCAAGATGATTCAGAAAGAGAGCTGGAATGGGTTAAGCCCACATCAGTTTTTCAATTATTTTTTTGAATTTTTATTTATTATATATTTTTTTATTATTTACTCTTTTTCTTATACGTTTTTAAAAAATACCTAGAAGCTTTTATTATTTAGTGGTATTTTGGTGCTGTTTTGGCTTGTGTGCTTTGCTGTGGTGAATAAACAGGTGTAGATCAGATCTGAGAGAGCATGTAAAATCTGAAGAGTTTAAATTTTGTTTTACTTTGCTGCTACATAAATAAAGTTGCATGGTAAATAAACATCAATAATTCCCACCCCACTCACACTAAAAACACTATGAAAAATTTAAGTGTGGGGATGGAGGAAGAAAGGATAATTTAAAATTAATAGAAAATATAATGTATTTAGTAAGACTAAAACTTTAGTAGGTGTTAGTAATTTGAAATGAACTGTGATTGATTCAAAATAATTTGATTTTAAAAAATAAATAATATTATTAATTTTTTATTTTTCTCATTATTAAATTTATTAGTTATTTTAAATAACAGATGACAAAACTTTAAATAAAAACAAAATATGTAAAAAAAAAAACACAGTGAAATCGGATAAAGCGTGATGCAGTGACACATACATTTTGTAATATGTAAATAAAATGAGGACAATGTAAAAGCACAAATTATAAGTGAATATGTGACTTCAGCGTTCGCTCATCTCTTCGAATAGGAAATCTTTCGAAATGAGCACAGACTAAAATGTATTGATGTTGATGTATTAAAAATGTTTTTAATATATTTTAAAACTTAAAATCAGTGTAATGTTTATTAATGTATCTTGGAGATTTAGAAAGAAAAACACTTAAGACTTAATAGAAAATTCAAATTCATACACGAGATTCTTAACCTTTTACATGAATATGAAAAGTTATATAAATCTCACATAAAATATGTTATGATTAGGCTGTTACAACATACAGGAACACAAAACAAGCTGAGAATAGGTTGCTAGCTGAAAGGAATGCAAATTGCACTTGATGTTAGCGTATAAAATAGAAACACTGATAGTGAACTTCAATTAAGTATTGAATCTTCAGCTTATTCTTCAAATAACTTGTTTGCAGCTTTAGTGAACAGATTATGGGCCTGTCAGAAAGTGGTGGAAGTTAGAATTTTTGTTCACAATTTTTAGAAGAAAATTTTCAGCTAATGTAGCATGCTTAACATACCTGCTTGTTAGAGAGACCTATCTTCTCCAAATCATTTAACTGCAAAATACCAAAAACAAAGCATCACTAAAAGCGTTATTATGCTTACTTAATTCAGTATCTGTATTATAAATATTCTTTATACTAACCGATTTAAGAGGAGTTTCTTCTCTGAGGTCTATAATGTATTCTGCCATTTTCTCTCCTATGCCCTGAAGGAATTGAATCCACGGAAGTTACAAAATGAAAGAAAAACAGTTAAAAGAAGTAGCTATGGGGTATTTGTGACCATCTGGAATATACCTTTAACTCAAGTAGTTCCTCTCTGCAATCAGAATTGAACTCAATGTTAATATATACCTTAATAGAAGGTTACACAGACTTGTTATGCTTTAGATAGTAGGCATGATACAAAGGAAAGTGTTTGCTTTACCTGCTAGCATTGTTCAAGAAATCGAGGTATTCTTGAACTAGACAGTTCTGCAAATTGAAAAGAGATGTGAGAAATGTGGTTCAAAAAGTTCATTTGTTAGTGGAGTCAGATAACCTCTGCCTACCTTCAGTGTAGAACTTCGTGTGCTAAATTTTCCAAGTGGAGTGGCATCCTTTTGTATCCCTTTATTAGAGCAGGTTGTCAGAAAAGGTGTTTGTGTGAAAGACAATGCCTCAAGGGGTTCTTGAATAGCATTGATGTTGATGGGAGAGAGGGCTTTTCTTAAAGGACTCTGTGCTGCATCTTTACTCTCATTATTAGAGTTCACTCCCTTTCTCGATGGCTCGGCTACATGCAAAGTCATGTTGCATTAAAGCTTTAACAAGCACAGAAACTATACCAAAGTACCAATTTAAATTTTCCCTATTATATTGCCAAATATTATCAAGAATTTCACAGCAGCATACCAGGTAGATTTTTGTATGATTCCCAGGCAGCCTTATTAGCATCATGCTCAGTCTCTTTGTTATCATTGTCCTTGACAGCAGATGGTGCATTCTGCAAAGCATTGAGTATTATCATATTTAGAGAAAGATGCAAAGGTTTCTTCACTGTCATGAAAATTTTTAAAATCTGGGAAGACAACGAATTCCTTGTTGGACTTTTTCTTGCTTCTTGTGATAATGCTTGTATTTTCAGTATGCATGACGTCGCATAGGTTATTTTGGATACTCACCTCCATGCATGAATCAATTGAAGCTTCAACATCTAGTAAATTTCCAAAAGCCACAGCAAAGGCACTGCTAAGTAAAACATTTAGAAGAAGTGAGTAACAGACTCAATGAGAGAATGATTTTCTATAATAAGCACAGGTACCCTACAGTCACCTTTCATTGGTACGTTTAGTATCGAAGTTGATGGCAGTTCTTCCCCCCTTCTTCACTGAACTGTTAAAGGTAATGGATCTCTTAGCAGGTGTAACAATGGAAACGGGATTTTTCTTAAGAAGAGGAGAATTAAATGGCCCAAGTCTTTGTGTACTCTTTGTTTTGCCTTTTGATTCTAACCAAGCTCTCAATTTTGTTTCCATGTCAACTTTAACTTTTGGGGTCTCTTGTTTGTGAGCTGAAGTTACAAAATTTGTGACATGCCTTGATCGAGCAGCTAAACTCACAGTATAAACAGATTCCTGGTATTCTCCTGGATTCTGAAATCAAAATAGTCTACAGTAAAATTTTCAATCTAACCATAGTTAACAGTGAAGCAAACTAATAATGTTTTCTTTTGGGTTTCACAAACAAACTTTTATAAAACCTTTAATCAAGCTCATCAGAAAATTTAGAGGACTAACAGAAAATGTGAAGAAAAGAACTATAAACTCTATAGCTTTACCAGGCAAGCAACCATCAGTGCACGACTTGTTCCCCCTAGAGAGTCCTGCAATATACGGGTCAATTTGCTTTCTCGGTAGGGTACTCTAGGTTTATTGTTGTTCAATGCATATATCACATTTGACAGAGCAAACAAGGACTGGTTTATCTTTACACTCTCTTGGAGACGAATCCCTTCATTGCAGGTCCTTCTGTTGTCTTCATTACCTGCTTCAACATTAATAACATAAGCTTATAAGTTATAACAATAAGTGCTTCTGATCCCTTATACCGATTGAGCATGGAAGTAACCTGCCAAGTCTATGAGATTCAACTTCCCACATACAACAGTTCCGGTGCCATCAGCTGAAGGAGTGGACACAGATATCACAAGCACTCCGTGACTCCTACTAGAGACATCATTGAGAGCTGTGTGGGCAACTTTGCGTCTCTGAACTCCACATGAGAAAACATCTTGAAATTCAGACATGGTGTTTATAGGAACCTGAGACAGTCCCCGGAGGTGAATCTGTCCATCTTTGTCATCCCAAACTGAAATCTCGTTCGCTTTTAGCTCCAGAAGGTCGTAGCATCGGTCCATGTAGACCTCATAGTATGAGATCTGTGCTGTGCTGCCAGTGCTCTGGCAAATAGACAGGATCATAGACATTGCCAGTGGCATCAACCCAGGTTGTTCCTCAGTTCCCTGCAACACCAAGCATCGGTTCATCGCGTGTATACAACATAAAAAAAGTAAGAAACTTCTAAAAAGTATAAAAAGAAAAATCACATACAATACAAGTACTAAAATTTAAAAGCAAGCAGAATTATTTTACATCTACTTAATTTAAAAGCTATTGCTGAACCTCATAATACAAATCTGAAATCCTCCTAATCCTCTTAGCTCAAAATTCAGAAATTGCTCAAAGATAAACTAAGTCATACATCTAGATAAAAAATGTATAAAAAAAGAACACCTGCTACGGGCAAAGTATGACATATTGACATTGCTAATCACAAGAGGTTAGCTTGTAATATTCCATGAAGTAAAAACCCTATTGCAACAAAGTGAAGAACAAGTTTCCTGAAATATCACACTCACACCTGCATGGTGTATGTCTTCCCACTGCCAGTAGCCCCATAAGCAAACACTGTGGCATTGGATCCACCGAACATTCCCGGAATCAAGGGGCTCACTTCTCTGCAGAATATCTGTCCCACATTGTCATCTTCTTGCCCAAAGAAAGAGTCCAACTGGTAGCACTCATTCCGGCTAAGGTAAAAGATAAAAAACGGAAACAGTTAGAACCCCACATCATCAAAACCAAATTTCACCCACAGAAAAATCCAAAGGTGGAAACTTTATGAGACCTGGTATCTGGGTCTTTGAGATAAACAGCAACCTCTTCCTGGGGAAACTCGGACTCTTGGTCCAAGACGGATATGCACGAAACAGGGTCGCCGTTTTTTGTTGAGGTTTCGTGTGCGAGGAAGGGTCTGACCCTGACGATAACCCTCACTTTGGAAACTGAAATTGAGGTGTCGGAGGATTTCTTCGGAGTGAAAGATTTGACGGGTTTTGGTGTAGCAGCCATGAGGCAGAAAAAGGTTCAGAATTTGATGGAGAATTGATGAAGATTTTAATCTTTGGTGAAATTCAAGTTCGTGATTACACAGAGATGGAGAGTGGCAGAGGTTTTTAAAAACACAAGACCGTTGGGTTTGCCCGGTGAATTTCGGAGGCACTTTTCATTTGAATGTGACCATGATGGAATACGTGGTCCCGTTTTGTTTGTGGGACCCATATACTATGAATTTAAGCTTAAAACTCAGCTTTATTTGGGAAGATATTCATATTATAATATTAAGATTATTAATAGGCAAAGATATCATTTGTTCATAAATAGGTTTTTTTGTTTTTGATCGGCATTGTTCATAAATAGGTAGATTGAAAATTTAGTAAGAAGGTGATATTGTTAAATAATAAATTTCTAATAATGCTTGTTTATTCTTTAACCATTGTCAATGACAATTAACATAATTTTCATTGCTAATGTTTCTGTCCAAATCTTCGCATCCATGCATCATGCGAAGAAAGATTTCAAAAACAATTTACATTTGATTTTCAAGTTTTCAACGTAAATTATCGCTTCCTTATAACATTACATATAGTTTATTCTAAACACAACATATTGTTTGGTAGGTAAAATTTTCTGGATTTTTTCTTTGGTAAAAATATGTTGTCAATGCTCTTATAAATATGTAGATTTTTTTTTTCCGAAAAAATATGGCGTGTAATAAATATTGATGGGTTAAGTATGTTTTTAGTCCCTGAATTTTGACCTAAAATTTGGAATTCGTCCCTGTCTGAAACTTTAATAAATTTTGGTCCCTAAACTTTAAAAATGAATGAATATAGTCCTTTTAACACAATTACGTTAACTTTTTTTGAAGTGTCGAACATATTTTTCAATAGATATTGAACCAAGAATGTGTCAAACAGTGTAAAAAACTCCAATACTAATATGAAAAGCGTTCGACATGTAAAAAAAAAATTAACATAATTAGGTTAAAAGGACTATATTCATTCATTTTTAAAGTTTAGGGACCAAAATATATCAAAGTTTAAGACAGAGATGAATTCTAATTTTTAGTCAAAGTTCGAGGACTAAAAACATACTTAACTCAATATTTATTAAGTATTCTATACGGTTATTTTTAATAAGAGTTATGTAGTTTATATTTGGTAAAAAAATTGAGTTCAATTATATATATATATATATATATATATATATATATATATATATATTTTTATATTCTTGGATAGTTTTACGATTTCTTACACAAGAGTCTTTAATAGTTTTCTAAATAAACTTAGAGTATATATATTGTTATGAAGAGTTATGATCATCAATTATTTGTTATCACATGGAAAATTACATGAAAATCATGAAAATTATAATTCATAAAACATAAATAAATTATATCTATTATAAAAAAAATTAAATAAAACAAATGGAGCTAAAACAACAAATTTATATTGTTCTCTATGAATAAAAGTCACATTAACTAACTTATCAGTGAAATGATTTTATTCACAAAAAAATACGAGAAACTTTAAACTACACGTGCTTACAAAAATGTAAGCATCGATATCATTGTCCTTTAAGACTCCAATGAACCACTCGTTAGTCCATTGAATCATGACAAACTAAAGTAGAATCAATCTCGAACCACAAGCTTTGAAAATCCTCCATTCAAGCATGCTCCAAAGTATAAATGACCCTTATGAACTTAACATTTATAGAAGTTTGCACCCCTAAAAAGCTAGAAAAACTACCCACATTCACTTTGACTTCCTTTAAAAATATCGAACATGCAACTAAACCAAAACAATCCCTAGTTGCACCATAAATATTCACTGTAAGTCAATTAAAAGATGGAACTTGTCATATTACATTTGTAAATGAAACCTTCATACCCTCTCTAGTTTGAATATTGAAAAAAGTTAGCACAAAAAAATCATAGACAATACTACTTATATGCTTTTTAGACTTATTTCCAGCCATACACACCAACTCATTATCTTGAAAAATAGAAAAAGTAAAAGCAATTGGAACCTAAAATCTATTATGGTTTCTCATCCTCCATATCATCTAAATAATCGCAATAATGACAACCACTTTAATCACTTTAAGCAAAGGACTACAAAGAGATTTCATAAATTGAACAACTAAATCTAAATAGGAAAACTGCAAATCCTGAAAAACTCCCTTAAACCATTCCTACAACTGCATAAAAATACAACAATGAAATAACCTTACTCTATAAAAAATAAGGAATACGAGCCAATATGTGCAAATGTTAGAACATCAACAATCATTTTAAAAATTAATACAATCACCCTTACCTAGTAAGTAATTTTAAGAACAACATCATATCCATCCTTAATACCATTTTGTATTGACGACGATTTAAAGACGATATATTTTTTATACTTAGACTTAAGAAATCAAAATCCAAGCAACATGTGATAGATATGCTTCATTTTCCAACTAAATAGTAGTAGCCTGCAACCATTCCCACAATCGCATTAAAATAGAACAATGAAATAATAAATGAGAGAAAGATTCAACATTGTTCCTACATTCACTCAAAAAGTTGAAAAACTACCTAGATTCACTCTGACTTCCTTTAAAAATACTAAAGCATCCAACTAAACCAAAACTCAGGGCGTAAAACCACACCCCTTTATTGAACCTCCAAATCAATAGGTAGATCACACAATAGCTTCCAAAGAACCAAAGTTTTAGTTGCTGGCACAACATCCAACCAAATCAAATTCCCCCAATCCACAAATTTCATACCGGAAGAGTACAAGTTTTTAGCAACTTTTTGAGAAAGGATGTCAGTATCATCAAGAACCTAATTAGGCACATCCTTATCCTCATTAATTATCAAAGAAGAAAATCACATAAATTGACAACAAAAGGAGAAAAGGTCTAGTGAGTACATGTCCAAAATGAGTTAACAACAATGTATAATCTTACTTTGTCAAAATAAGAAATACAAGCCAATTTGGATATGCAAATGTCAGAATATAAATGATCATTCTAAATATTAATACAAACACCCTTACCTAGTGTTCAAAAAGTATTTTAGAGAACAACATCATAGACATCCTTAATATCATTCTAAATTGACGATGGGTTAAAGAACATATATTTTTTATATTTAAACTTAAGAAAATGAATATGCATGAATTCAACCCAAGTCGTTGTGCCATAAGAAAACTCTCAAGTTAAACAAAAATAGATAAGCTTTATTTTTCAAATGGATATTAATAACCTATAAATCACCATTCACGTTAGAACTACTTAAGATAGACCTTTAACAATGAGAAGTCCCCATTTTTGTGTGTTCCCAGTCCAAATAAAATTTTTAATCCATTGTTCCACCTTAAAAAGAAACTTAATAGACCATTTATAAACCTAAAAGCTATAAGACAAGCCAAATATCATCGAATTTACTAGTTGAATTCTTCCCATCATACAAAGCAACTTTGCCTTCCAAGAAGCAAGGCTATTGATAATGTTAATTTTTATCATTATCCAAGCTATATTTCATTAGCAAAATCATCTCTTCCAAATCTTTTAACCTACTTAATCCTCAATTTTACCTTACTTTTGTAAATAAATACATTGTGAGTTACATTGATCTAAAAATACCACTAATCCCTATTTTTTGTGTCCTTTTTGTAGATTGGAAGCTTTGCTCCAAAAGTCCAGACAAATGAGTGACCCGGAATAGCAAGGAGAAGAGCAAAAATATCAACAGGAAGCGCCTGGTGACACAGAGACAGCGCCAGGCGCAACCAGCCGCCAACGCCAGGCGCTAGACAAGCGCCAGCCAGGTGCCACTGCTGGCCACCGCTGGGCGGCAGCGGGAAGACTTGCCCCCTGTTTGGTGGCTTGCGCCTGGCGGTGAGACCCTTCCGCCAGGCGCTAGTTTTCGCTGATGTGGCAAGTTGGCTCTTTTTCTTCTATTTTCGAGAGGGGAAACGGATCTTGGACATTTTGGAGCTTGAGCAACGCGATTTGGAGAGCTTGGAGGAGTGCTAGGGCTTGTGGGAACAACTCCATCTTCCTCTTTGTATCTCTTTCTCTTCCATTTTCCATTTTGTAAGCTTGAGCTCTCCATGACAATGGAGAGCTAAACCCATTTTTGTTGGGGTTAGATGTAGCCACTGAACT
>Ga0209589_1007038_pt1 | contig 18290 bp, 6 predicted proteins | sample CowpeawhiteBW_FD_187525 | JGI IMG/M metagenome (GOLD analysis project Ga0209589, IMG submission 187525) | Root nodule microbial communities of legume samples collected from California USA - Cow pea white BW (SPAdes) (version 2) | ecosystem: Host-associated > Plants > Roots > Nodule | place: USA...
TTTTTTTTTTTTTTATATTGATTGTAGGACTACTTGGAGAGGCTAAATGAGGAAGAATCGAAGAGATTTTCAGCTCATTTTGGAGCATGAAAACATGACCATTGGAAGGAGATTGTTGATATTTCCTTGCTGTCTACTGTGTCAAAATGCCTACAAGTTTGTTTAAACATCCAGAACCATGTAACTATATAGACCTGTGCACGTTTAAACTTTAAACATCCAAAGTTGCTTCTAAACGTACTGAGCTTGTCAAGACTGACAAATAGTTTATCCTAATTTAGAAGATAAACTTTTATTGATTGAAAAACATTTTGTAACGCACGGAACACCTACTGGAGAAATTACGAATATATCTCATCAAATTGGTTATAGAGATCACTTTTTCCTCATTTTCTCTCTCTAGGTTTTATTCCTTTTTCCATGTATCACTAAATCCCTAGGTTGGGGGACAGGAGTCATTATTCAATTATTGTGTGATTTGATCTCAATTTTCATTTCTACCCTCCAATTGAGCGAATTGCTTTGAACTTGATGCAATTATTGGCAATCCACCTAGAAATTAAAATTAAATTCAATCTTTCAATGGAAAAAAGATTATTGAGTTGGATGGGGAATTTCACCAAGCTGTTTGAGCCTACAAATAGGACTTGATAAACTATGAGATCTTCAAAAATACAAACTAATGTTTAATTCTAGCTTCTGTTGAGATTTGGGAATACCTAAAGAAATAGGGTTTTGGTTAGCACAAAGGGTTAAATTTCAAGGAAATTAATTTACCTAAAGTAGCAAATTTGGGCCTGAATAGGTTGATAATTCATTGGATCGAAAGCTGAATTTAATTACTCGAGAGGAATCTAACCCTAGCTGCAGTTCATCATTGTTACATCAATTTTAATCTTCGGACTAGTGCTTTGTGCTCTGCTTTTGCACTCTTTGTTCTGTTTTATTTTCGGAATCACTCAATGTAATCCATCTTTATTCAGTATTTGAATCTAATCCATGTGGGAACGACCACTTTATTACTTGATTCAACTTGGTTAGAAAATATTTCCAGATTGTTATGCAAACAAGAATTATGAGTGAACTGAAATAGTAAAGCATTCAGAATTTGAGAAAAACCAACCTGCTGTATTACTGCATCACGATATAGCCGATAAGAATGAAGCAGCATAGCAACTCTATCAACTTGTAAGCAGTATATCCTACCATAACTGTTGTTGATTGTTAAAGACATAAATCGTTAAATAGGAAGCTTTGCTAATTATAAAGGTATAAGTTGGATGAAGTAAATAACTGATACATACACAGTAACAATAAAGACATCTTCAGCTGCTAAAACAGGCTTACTATTTGCCTCAGATTTGGCCATAGCCATCTCAAATCTTGGCAAACGAACAATATCTGCAGATGAAATCTAAGAAAGGCATTGCTGTATTAGCCAAAAAGAAATAGCACAGGAGCTGTATCAGTTGACATTCTAAATTAATACTCATTACTCATGATGAGTCACAACAAGCACCATTACATTGACACATGCCACTCTTTTCTAAAAAAACAATGATATCTAGCCTTATTTTGAAAAAAATAAATAAAAAAAATACTATTCTTCATGGTAAATATCTTCCTGATCTAACAATTACAAGAAAAAGAAGCAAGCAATACAAACTCTCACCTGAAAGCCATGGAATGTCTTGCACTGCATGCCAGAAGCAAGAAGAACCAAGCGACTTTCATGGGTGTAAACATACCAACTGACATTCAGTTTCTTTGTTTGCACCAGTTGCAGTGATTTTGACTCTGAATTATAAGCATACAAGTCTAGACCACTGTTTAGGAAGTTTTTAAGTCAGTATATACATAAAAAAATGAAAACAAAAACATAAAGGAAAGAGAAATATTGATAAAAGAATACTTGGAAAATTACATAGAAAAGCTAGTCATTGTTGGAAAGCCCGAGGACATTTAAACCCCAGACTAGAATCTCATAATTATAATGTGGGTCTCAAGTCACATTCCAGAAAATTGGATCATAACATCCTACGACACTGAGTCTTATTGCCTAAGTGGGTTGCTGTGCACCAGCCCTCTACCTAGTCTCTGACAAACACTGCAACGGCAGCATCACCAACTCACATCATTTGTTTGCAGCTAAGAGACATGGCGAAAAGCTTCGATATGATTAATAATAACAGGGGGTGATTTAGTCTAAAAAAATAGTTATGTTTAGCAGGTGTAAGGACTTGTAGATCCCACATTAGAATCTCACAATTCAAATGTAGACTCACCAACTGCAGCATGTGCTCTAAGATTTTCTTCTTTCTGGTAGCCACTGTGTTTCTTTTAACATTTTTTGCTATGTAGACTCACCAACCATTGTCATGTTCTCTAACTGTTTTTTACTTTGCAGCAATCGCCATGTCAGGCAGTCATCATGCCCTTTGACCATTTTTAACCATTTTTAACTAGCTTGACTCGTATGTTGCAGTTTGAGAGGGAGTGCTAAAGATATGATTTTAGATGACAAAACATATTGAAGATTGATTGTTGTTGCTTTGACAAAGAGAAAGTCATGCTTGGAGAATATCTAATAGCTTTGTAATTCATTATTAACTTCTTCAACTTCGGCAACCAACTAACTATATGTTGACTAAGTCTCTAAGGCGGTCTTATGTTGATAACATTTGTAGCAAGTTTGTCTCATTTGATACATATGCTCCAACTTGAGGTGGAGTATTAGAGATATAAGTTGATTATGTTAAAGATATGATTTAATTACACTAAATAGGGAGATATGATTTGATAGGAAAATATCTTATTAAATATTTCTCATTATTAGATATTGATTTTGTTCCTTATTATTATATCTCTTCTTCACTATAAATAAGAACACTTATGTGTGTATCCAACTCACAGAATTCATTATATTCCTTCTTTGTTTCTCAATTCTAAATATGGTACCAACGTGGTACCATCCTCCATGATCTGTTTTGTCACTAATCCTTTCAACAACTTCCTTTCAGCATTAATACATTGCTCAGCTAACATGTTAGCAGGTTACAGACATCTGAAGGGTAGGGCAACCAAATCATAACGATCTGAAATATGACAGAATAAATAATTCACTAAAACTAAAATAATTCAAGTCTCTTATTCCATTCAGTAATTCAAATACGTTTACAAAAATGCTTGGTCCAATGAAGCTTCTCACAAACCTCAAAAAATCCAAATAGATTAATTATCCTCTAAATTTTCAAGATATTGTAGGACTGCAAATCTCTGGCTAGGAAGGAAGCACTGTTATTAGCATTTGTTGGGTTTCTTCTTAATTTAACAATCAGAATATGTAAAAAGTAGATGTATATCAGATCAACAAACAATAGATGAATAAATAAGCTAACCATACCTTGTCTTAACAAGAACGATATCACACTGGTGACTATCTGTCCAAAAAAACCCAAGTATACTTTCTGATTCTGGCCTGCACTTATGGCTAAAAGTACCCCCAGTCTCTCTATCCCAAAACTGCATCTCATGGTTTGATCGCTGGACTGCTATTACCTTTGTGTCTAAAGAATATCGAATAGCTATAATAGGGCCTTCACTTATTGAGTCAGCGGTTGGATCAATTAGAGGATCAAAGGGACCAACTTTCCATGAAAATACCTAAATGATACAAACACAAGCAGACAGTGTGATCGAATACAAAATTAGAAAAATGAATTACCATTTAGAAACAATTCAAAAATCTGGGTTTGCAACACACCTTATATTCACTAGACCTTGAATATACAAAGCATATCACAACATAGTAATCAATACATGGTATAGTGGAGTAGTAAAACAAAGCAGCCCTAAGCTGCCAAGGCATTTTAAACCAATTTTTACCACTGAGACAACATTATTTAATTTTTTTCTTTTTGGAGTAAAATTGTGATTTCAACCCCCATTTTGTAATGCACATTTTGCTTCAGAAACATAGAAAGATTTGAAAACCTTTTTGTCGACTACTCAACAAAAGTTACCTCTAGTTTGATAAATGTCCTTTCACACTTAACCAAACCACTTTTTTCCATAATTGTCCCATTCTTGCTTCTTCCAATCAATCTACTAATTTTTATATAATTGTAACTTTACTGTTTCCTTTCATTTTTTGACTTCATTTCTATCTGCTCCTAGATTGACGATGATTATGTGCTTATTGTTTATAATGAAATTCTTTAATTTTGGGATTTTTTGTAATTTATTTCCATGGACAGTATAAATTATTTATATTGTATTAAAATAGTGTCCATCCTGCTACACCAATTTTTTGCTGGTGGCAGTATTGCTACAGTGTATCATATTACCTGGTCAACTGTTGGAGAGAGTATCAACTTATTTCCATCATCATAAAATAATCCACTAGATCCAGGAACATTGCACCGAAGTGGTGGATAATGAATGTAAGCGTGTGAAAGACCATCAGATCCACTCAGACCTATATTAGGCTTTGAAGTTGATGCTTTCCCAGACATGTTATATTGCGTTGTTTACACAATTTGTAGTGGATGAAAAATAACAGCTGCAGCAAAACTTCAATATTTTTATTTAAACTAGTGGTAAAAGGTAAAAACTAAGGCATATATGATTAACAGGAGACAAAAGTACAGAAAGTTAAACCTTTGCCTGCAACAAGTTGTAGCACTTTCTCTTAAAGTTACGATTGAGAACTTCTTCTACAAAAACTTCTACTTGTCACCATCAAGCTTTCTAGTTTACTTTTTCAGCAGCTCTTGGAACAAGGAATTAAGTGGGCTTTCACTTAAACCTTCTTTTTGAGCTGTTTGGAGAAATATTTTGAAACATGAGAAATTTATTAGAAATGTCAAAAGAATGGTAACGATTATACAGTAGAAACCACAATACGGTTTCAGCAACAGAAACAGGAAATCAATAAAGTATAATCAGAAGCAGATCTAACTATCAAAAGTCATGATCCATTTAAGGGTAGGATTGTTTAAGTTTAAAGATAGTGATCGTATGATACAGCTTTGTTTAAGAGCATTGTTTACGGAAGCTACTATCCTTATCTTCTCATAAAAACAATAAGAGTAACATTTTTGAGGTTTCACTTTTCTATTTTTTATTTTTAAATTACATAGCTATTATAATTTGTCAATCGTATGTTTTCATTAAACTCACCTTTATAAAAACTCAAACCAACAGGCCCTAAATGAAGTGTGCAAAACTGTTTATCTTCAGTCTTTCTAAGAATATTGCTAAAACAAAAAACATACAAACAGGCCATAGATGAAGTGTGCAAAACTGTTTATCTTCAGTCTTTCCAAGAATATTGATAAAAGAGAAAAACATGCAAGCTATTTCTTTTACTTAAAATGTAAGAAAGAACATATAACAGCAATGCCAATTATAGAATGCAATACCATATTCTGCATACAACTCTTTAGTGCCAGAAATTCCTTCACACACATATCACGTTCAATGTCTGGAACCTTCACTGCAACACAGCTCCCATATGCTTTTGCCTATTAGATGAGGTCTTAACCAAATCAATGTTTATGTTTGTGTCAAACCATCTGAAGATAGTACGGAGAAGACAAGAAGAGAATAGGAAAGCACCTATAATACAACCCAGTCTATCTCTTTTCTAACTTCCTTACCTCAATGATAATCGCGCTCTTAAAGAGTTTATCAAACTAAATAAATTAAACTTCTTGCAATTGAAAACAATAAAATCAAGCCAACCATTTACCGAAGGTACAAACAAATTATATAAATTATTCTGTATGAGTCTAACCAACCACCTACATGATGTAACCAAAAGGTTCTACACGCAATATTTCATCATCTAACCCAAAACCAAAAGCACATTTCTGGCTTGATCTACGTAAAACAAAATCAAACCTCAGATACACAATTCACTAAAATACGCTTGAGAGTAGAAGCTGTATTCTTCTTCTCCTTCATGTCGACAGCAGTGCAAAATCTACATAAGCCAGAATTAAACGACAATCATCTGTAACCTACCAAAAAACCAAAGCAAAACCAAATTATAAACATATTCGTATTTGCAAGTTTCAAAGAAACTTACATTTACTTACGATACCACCACCGCTAATAATAATAACTTAATTAAAATTTCTAGAATCACATAGATTTTCACACCGGGAATATCAGTAAACGAAAAAGATAAAAACCCCTAAGGTACCTTCGCCCAATATGCTTGCACACCTAATCATGCGAGAATAATAGAAATTGAAAAGAAAAAAAAACATACGAGACGAAGAAAATTGAGAATCTGCATAAAGCACGTATGTATTCGTGAAAAAGGCGACTAGAAAATAACAGAAATGTGAGAGAGAGAAATTGTTTACCATCTCAAGCACTGGCCACATACATTCTGCAACAGAATTAATCGTAGATCACGAAGCGGGCTTATAGATATTCTTCTTTTCAATTCAATTCATAATTTTAATAATGTATAAAAACGATGCTGCAGTGAAACTACCTACCAGTCGCATTGCTTGTGCTGCTAGTTGCGACTCACTGGATGGTTTCCCTTTCTCTACGCTGCATTTCACCCGTGGGCCCAACGTCGGAGCTTATATGGGCTCATCATGGTAATAATAAGGCCCAATAGCTCATGCACCTTTTGGACTTTTACTTCCTGTACCTCATTGTGTTAATCTTTTCATACACTCCAAGTATCTTTAAGCCACTGTCATTCACCGTTGTTGGTCGGAGTGCACATATTACACTCATAATTGATGCTCTCTTTTTTTCAATATCTCTTTCCTTTACTTTAAATTAAAAATATTGTCATGCATAGAATGGATAACATTTACATGTTTCAAATATGATGTTCATGTTTTGTAGATTTTACGCTTCTATTAGCTTGAGTTTTCTTTTTCTATTCCTTTAGCTTTGTATTTATCTATTAGGATACACAATGATATCATATGCATATGCAAGAGAATTTAATACCACTCCACAAAATAAACACTACATTTATTGATATATTGTTAAGTTCATTTCTAATTAAATCATTATAGGTACATGTAGAATGTCATTTTAACATGTAAGTTAACCCAACTCATTACGAATTCTAAATTTAAAAAGATTGCAAATTTCAATACAAGCCAAAAATGAATCCATCCACTAAAAACCTAGCTTACTTGAGTTAAACATGTGGTGAGTCAAATTAATTCATCAATCCACCCATAAATTTAAATATAAAATTAATTAAAAAAATGAAAACCCTAAATGTTTTTCTCTATCTAATTCTCTCTCTAAACTAGAGGAATGAACATTTTTTGTTTGCATAAAATGAATGATACAACTTTATATAAATATTTAAAACAAATACAATTGTGTAAAAGTGTATAAAATAAAAAAGCAAAAGTAGAATAACACACCAAAGTCACATTTATCAACTTAAGCCACTTTCCTCTAGCTTTTAGTACCTTTTGTTTCGGTTGAAGGTAGTTTTTGTGAACCTATGAACCTATAATATGCCTTGACTTTATTTTGATTTTAATCAAAATTATAATTTAGCTTTTTAATAGATTGAAGAAAAAAATTTGTAACTTTTTTTAAGTGAGTCAACCCGTTTAAAACCCACCAACACATGGTGGGTTAGACCAGATTCAAATTTTTTAAGTTCACTAATAAATGAACCGGGTTTGATTGACTCACTAAGAAGTCAACCCGTGGTGAGTCGGGCGAAATCGAGTCGGGTCAGGTGACCTGTTTTGTATACAACAACAATATTCATTATCAACATCAACATAAGTGACCTCATCAAACACTTACCACATTTTATATAATGTGCCATTAAATTAAAGTTCTTTTCACATATAAACTTTTCTAGAATAGTACGAGGTTATCACATTGATCATGGTATTGCAACTATTACACAAGTTTAACATGAATAAATAAAAGAAGCATGCCAAATAAATAAATAATAAGTATTTAGTACATATTCTAAAAAAGACTCACAAAAGGAGACTTACAGAAGTTAGAGAAGAAATAAGATAGCTTGTAAATTTTAGATATAAAAAAATGTTCTAAGAACATCAACCAATATTATATAATACTTTATAATTAAAAAAGTAGACTATAAACATAAAATAACACTTTCAAACATATGTGACAGATGTAACTATTCACACATGTTATTTTCAAGGCATGTGAAGGTTATAACTACTTCCTATATCTCTTCAATTAGTATAGGAGGAAATTTAATTTATTTAAGATACGCATAAAGAGTTTATAACTTTCACATGTCATTTTGAAGTACATGTAAATTTAGTTTATTCAAACAACACATGAAAAGTTTTTAACTTCCACATGTCACTTTCAAGTACATGTGAAAGTTATTACTTCGTAACTTAATCTAGATTGGTAAATAATTAAGTGTTAAACATATAATTATTGAAATTGAAGTGTAATCATTACCTTAATTAGTTTTATGTTCACACTTGAAATTTCTCTTCATTAATCACATGCCTTATAATCTTTTAATAACTCTTCATTCTCCTGGTTGTGAGACATAAAGTTATAAATTATGTGTCTAGCCTCTCTTGCAAATCACTTTTGAAGAATATATGATCTCTTTTATAAGTTATCTCTCTCTTCGAAGTTTATTCTCTTGCTTTGGTTGCTATTTTGAAAAACTTCAAATGACAATTCTTTATTGTACTTGTCTTTATTGAGGTTTTTTTTTCAAAGGTGACATTATATATATATATATTTGTTTTCTTAATCCATTTTCTCTTATTTTTTTTGTTACCTTTTTTTGTTTTTACATTGATTTTGACATGTTGAAAATTTGGGTCACCATAAATACATGCTTCCATAAGCTTTATGAGTTTTTCCATGCATTTTTTTTTAAGTTTGGAAACACCTTTTTTAATTGATCAAAATCCTTCCGATCTTCTAATAATTACAGCATCCAATAATATTTTTCGCTAAAATGTAATGTCCAAAGCAAGTGTTCACAAGGCACTAACGGAACTTTTAAAGGTCGAAGAAATTAAAATCGAAATGCATAAAATTTGGGCACTTTTAAAAAATGGGGTGTAGCACTTTTAAAAAATAGTGGACCTAATATACTGACAAAAAAAATGGTACTAAGTGTTTCAAATGAATAATGATATTTTGACTACTAAATTTTAATAACTTTTTCTTAAAATATGATGTGTCATATTTTAAGTAGTTTTTGAATATTGAGAATGAGAAAAAAAAATAGAAAACTAATTAAAAGATGACACCTAAGCTTATAAGAGAAAGTTGTCAAAATTTAGTAATAAAAAATTATTTTCCTAACTCAATTACTAGTAGCCTACTGCACTCTACTACTTTATAATTTTTTATTTTATCTACTACCCTTTTATAGTTTGAAGTGATTAACTTTTGTAAAATGAAATTTTATTTATTTTAATCTCTATAAAATATTTTTTATATTTATTTTTCAAAAATTTTGAATTATTATATTGCACTTTGACATTTATTTTAAAAAAACTATACAAAATTTTTAGATAACACTAGTAGTTCCACTTCAGATGTTTAGTAGGATATAAATAACTAAAGGATTTCATATAATAATACTAGAAAAATAGTACTTTAAATTTCAGAAAATATAAAATAAAATAAAGAAATATAAGGGTCAAAATTAAAAATCGTTATTTTACAAAACCTGAAATGCTTAAAAGTTATGATTGACAATTATAAGACAATTATAATATTAAAAGTATATGGAACCACTTTTGAGTTTTATTGGCCTGGATAGACCATTAATATTTTTTTTTTCAAATTAGTCTCTTTTATGTTCAAGTACAATTTCTTTTTGTGAAAGCCTATATTTTCTTCATGCTTTTTTTCTAATTTTACAGGTTGTTAGTTGTTGAAATTATATTTTTTGAAGAACTAATTCTTAACATTTTTTTTTAGTTTTATAGATTTGTATATTTATTTATAATAAATTACTTTATTAAAAAATATTTTTTTTATAAAATTGTGTGAATATAAATTTAAAAATACATTTAATTTAATATCTATAAATTAATTGAAATTAAAAAATTGAAGAGTGATTATAATAAATAAGATAATTTAAATACATTGTAATTATGGTAATAGAAAAATAATCATAACGAAATATTGTAATTATGATTATTTTTGTAAAATTAATTTTGATAAATATATATTTATTTGGTTAAAATAATTTATGTAACATTTTTTGTGTGTGTGATAAGTTAGAAAACTAAAATTAAATAATAACATGGCTATTGGGGAAAGTATTTGAAAATATTTTTAATTTAAAGTGAAAAATTAGTAATATTGTAAAACATTTAGATTTATTTATAAAATAATTATTTAAAGAAAATATTTAAAAAGTATAGATTTTTTAAAATTTTATTTTGAAAAAAAAAATAAATATAGCAAAATGTAAAATTTCTTAATAGAATCCTATAAAAAATTTAAAATACAAAAAGTATAAAATTCAAAAATCAAATTTAATTTCAAATTCCAATTTAAATTAGATAATTATTTGCTGAGGTTATTAGTTATTTAAAATAAAGTTAATAATTATAAAAAGTAAATTACTTAATACTAAAAATTTTAGTTTTGAAAAAAATTAGTAATCGATAAATGTTTTGTAAACAAAGAATAAAAGGAAAAAATGAATTCAGAGAATTGATTTAAATTAAATTTGGTAAGTGTATATTTATATAGTTAAAATTTAATTTAATTTTTTCTAACTTATTACACACAAAGTTTATTACATAAATTATTTTAACCAAATCGATATATATTTATCAAAATTAATTTTACAAAAAACAACCATATTATAATATTTTACTATGGTAATTCTTTTATTACCATAATTACAATATCTTTAAATTAGCGTAAATATTACTAAATTAATATACAAAATAAATTTATATTTATTAAGAAAAAAAATAATAAATGGAGAAAACAAAGATAAAATAAACGTTAATGAATAAAAAAAACTATTAAAATAGTTTTATGGAAAACATAAAAATAACAAGTTAGCCTTTAAAAAATAAATAAACAATTTTATTATAAAGGATAAATTAAAAATAAGTAATTATGGATACAAATGAAAAAATCTCTTATGAGAAAATCTCTATTGTTGTTATCATTAACTATTGCAATCATTGAGTTATCACTGAGATTGTCTTTTATACCTATAAATAGAGATTTTTTTCTACTAGTAGACAACAAATTAGTCTCTCTTATCTCTTCTCCTTTATTTTATAATAAAATTCTCTTTATATATAGTTTTAGATATCCATTATTCAAATATTTTATTTTCAATTATTTTATAAATATTAAATTAAATATATTTTTTAAATTTATACTCACCAAGTTTGTGAAAAATAATATTTTTTAATAAAATAATTATCTTAAATAAATATATAAACCTATAAACCTAGAAAAAAATATTGTTAAGAATTTGTTCCTCAAAAAACACAATACACAATTCCAGCCATAAAAAATATGCAAAATTACTCACACAAAAAAACATAATAAAAAATATAGTAACAAAGTGTGTTTGAGTGTATATAATTTTTATTTCTAAATTTATTAGCCTCAACAGACAAATGTGGGTCAGTTATTGAGTCCTCAAGCGAATGTCTGGAATGTCTTGTTTAATCAAATAGGAGACATGAAGGAGAAAAAAAAATCCACTAAAGGATATTTAAAGAGTAAATCAATAATATTTTTTTTCTTCAACGTTTTAACACATCTTTTAAAGGTAAAACATTAATGAAATTCAAACTTAAAAAATAGATAATATCTCATATCTGAGCAATATAAATATAAGTCGGATATAATTGCTAATAATACCAAAAGAAACAAAATATAACTATAACTAAAAATTTTATGATTATAATTGATTTATTAGTTCATTTTAAATAATTAGTAACAAGATTTATGATGTGCTTGATAAAAATTGATAGTCATCACTCTAAATCCAGTTATAAATAAATATCTAAATTAATTTGATGCTAAATTTCCTCCCAGATGTGGGTTTGTTATAAAATTTACGCCATAGTTTTTTTTCTTTCAAAAAACCCACTTATTTTTCTGAGGGTCTAATTATGTAAAAAGTGTCTAAGATTATTGTAGACGATAAAAAATTAATAATAAAAAATTAACATAGTCATATTTGGAGATTTAAATTTGAAAGCTTTAGCCTATAAAATATTAGATGTTAGAATGTTTAATGATAGAAGGAATTGTAGAGTGTGAGCTTAGAAAATATTGATCATTATTACAAGCACTAATGCCGTTGGCTTGACACTCGAAGGATTTTGAAACTTTCATTCTAAAATAGATTGATGTTAAACCATTTTACTTGATAAATTATGAATCATCTAAGAGAAATAATTTGAAAAAGTGCAGTGAATGAGTTATCTATAATATCTATCACAAATGAGTCTTTAACATTGGACCTAATGATTCTTTAACATTAGAAGAGTTGATAAATATGATTATAATTGCTAAATATGATTAATCTCTTATTAATTACTCGTAGTCAACCATTCTAAGAATTTGTAAGGGTTTCTTAAACCTTTCCATTATACGACTTTTGAAATCCAAACATAAAAAACTTGAAGAATCACTAAACAATAATTGTTTGATATGAAACAAACTTCCAAATCAATTTAAAAATCTGACAAATTTGCATTAATAATACAACGATGGAATTGCCCACACAAATGGCATCAATATCAAAAATCTATTGACCTCTTGACTCGTAACTAATAGTGGTGGTAATGGTTCAACATGATGATTATGACCAACAATGGCAAGTAACATCCCACTTCGCCATATCTCTCATATGCCAACCTTTTTAACAAAACAATAGTGATATATATGTTTCAAAAGAAAAACTTCTTATTTTTGTTTGAAGAGAAGTGCTTATATTATGAAAACGGAAGCGTTGACTTGTCGCGTTGTTTTTATTTCATGTACAAATAATTCACTTATATATATCCAATTCATCCATATATATATAAGAAATTGTCATAAACTAGTTTGTGAAGAGTTATGTTATTACATGTTGTGTTATAATAGTATACATGTGTGAAGGAATATGACGAGTTTTTTTGGGAGATTCATTAGGGACACACAAACACTTATTTATTGAGTTTTTATTGAGTTGTTGACGATTATACTGATCAATCATAGAATAAAAATTTGGGATATAATCCACTTAAGTTTTCTATGAATTCAGAAGTTCTTCTCAGATATAAAGAAATTATTCAGTGTCATAGTTAAAGATCATAATTTTTTAACGAACAATCGAAAAAAATTATGGAACATATGTAGGTTTAGATATTGTTCCTCCCGTGATCGCAATCTCTGAGAACTTCTTGACGAGTTTTAATATAATCAAATTTATAAGGCATCTCTTGTAAAATATGAGCAACACCAAATCCTTCTAAGGCCCAAACCTTCATTTTGCCTACCTGCTGTCCTCCTTGCTTAACCCTTCCTCTAAGTGGTCGTTATGTAACAAGTGCATAATGTCCATTGGAACTTCCATGAATTTTTTAGATGAATTAATTTATCAAGAATTGAGATCACTTTTAAATCAAAATCTTAATATAATAAGTTTATTGATCTTATAATTAGAGTATTCAATTTACTCATTTTGACCGGATCTGTGTTGAATATGAAAGTTAAATTTGTACATGAATTTCTAACATAAAAGTTATTATTTAATATGTAATAAATAGAATTGAGTAGGTTGTTTTGATTGATTTCCTGGTTTGTACTTCATTTAGCTTTACAGTTTTGAGATGCATTATGATGATACATGTGTAGTCTATTTGTGGGGGTTAGGAAGATGGGTTTTGTTTCACCTACTTTCCATGAAAGGGCCCCTCTAAACTCTTAACCATTTAAGATAAGAAAAGGTGAATAAGTTAATGAAGAGGAAAAGTCATGGAAGAAGACTAAGGCACAGAGCAACAGAATCTACTTTCTTGCTTCTTTAGGACCACTAAGACAAGGCACACTCATAAAACAGAGAAAGACCTAGCACTGCTTCTCAATTATGACTGCTACATCTATAGCCACATATACAAAACCTATGCCCGAACCGTTATAAATCTACCACAACAAACAAATTTCAAACTGCACTATATATGTTATTATGCCACACACATGTTACAAACATAATCATTATTTCTCAGAAGGGCTAGTGCAGCGAAAACCAACCAAAACAAGCTGATATATTATATATATACAATAATATGCTTTCATTAATCACAAACCCTGATGCCAAACTGCAAAAGCTATCCATTTTTGTTTTCTTTCATAATTGGTGTTGTTGTTGATAGGAAAATCATGCATAAAACATCGTGATCACTTTATACCAATGAATTATGCATAGAATAATTAATTATAATGATAATGACTATATATATATATATAGTTAGTTGTCAATATATTAGGGTTGAACAGTTTCTAGTGTCAACATCTTGAATTATGGATGTGGACCAGTTTTCAGTGATTGAAGTAAATGATAGGAGACATCATTCATGTGAACGTCGTTAGCTTACAACTACCAAATTTAGATACTATTCTGTACCATATTTAATGCCAAACTCAAAGAACATACAAATTTGAATGATTTTTCTTTTCTTCTTTTTTTCTTCTCTCTCTCTCTTCCTTCGTCTCATTCACATGATCTGTCATGAACAGTGACAAGTGAATGAAAGTTACCTGGGGCAGTGGGTAAAATGTTCGTAGAATATCTGAGGAACCCAAAACCCATTATCCATAAATCTTCCAAACTTTTTATTTTGTTTTAGAAGGTATAAGAAGATTTATTTGTTATTTTAAAAAGTTTCTTTTATGTTGAAGCCATGATTCTCTTCACATTGTAATTAGCTGTGAAATCAAGACACAGGAATTAGAAATCTGTATCAATACGACAGATGACCAGCCACTCCATCGGAATCAATCATATCAAAAAACAAACCATTAAAATTCATTGGAATGAGATGATAAGTGGATTGAAACTTTTCTAAAATCTGGTGAGTCAACCCGACAATATTTCAATGTATATTTTTATGTTTTGTTTTGGTTATGTTTCTGAGAGTACACAGGAGTATTGAAACGTTTGAATACATTTTTGCAAATACGTAATTCGAACAAGTTCCATTCAATCACACAAAACACTCACTGGACCAAAACACATGCGCATGAATCTGATGTTTAGCGTAAGAGATTGAAAAATAAATTATGAAAATAATGTTAATCAATATGTACACTCGTGCCTTTAAGAGTACTACTGATGAGTACTAGATATATCACACTGAATCAGTTAAAACATTAATTCAAGATTCAGTGGTTCATACATGTAAAACTAGAAATAAGTTAATATTAATAATAACAATAATAATAAAATTATACATAAAGTAGCATTAAAAAACCAAACAACTTTAGTCCGATTTTGAAAAAACAAAGGTGCATGTTGGAGTTATTAAATGATTGGATATTTCCCATTTGTGTCACAGATTTATTTTTAAATCTGAAATTTCTTTCACACATTCATTTGTGCATCTCAAAGTTAATTGTAAAACCACCAGTGTTGCTAGTCATTTAACAACTCTAAGGTTTTTTTTTTTCTCCCTTTCTCTTATCTGGAACAAAACATTTCCATACAAATACAACCATACATATAAAATTGTAAAATTAAATTTTGTTTCCATAATTTTATGAAAAGTTCGAAAGTGTCACATATTAAAATTTGAGTCTGTCACATAACAAAATTTAGATCATTTTCTAATTGGCAGTGTCACATGTCAAAATAAAAAATATTTTAAGGTAAAAAATTATTCAATAGATCTAAATTTTTACATATGACACTTTTAAACAATGTTAACTCTAATTTATAACCACCATGTGTCTTTTTATAAAAATAAAACTAAATTAAGTCAAACATAAATATAAGGATCAAAAGTATCTGTACATAGAAACTAATTAAGCCTAATTTTTAAATATACTATCATTTTATAAAAAAAAATGGACTATTTTATATAATTCAGTTCATGGTTTGTTTAGTTTTTCAAACAGTTAAGCCTAAATTAAGAAGCAGTTTCGGGGTGGGAAATAGAAAAAAGAAAAAAGAGTAAACGCTAGAGATATATCGTATATAATATAATTGATGCTCTAATTGAATAGAATGGTTCGTGGTCCAAACCTCAATTTTCGACAACAATGACATAGTACCCTTCAAACTTCAAAGTTTAAAGTTAAGGAGTTCGACAACTATAGACAAAGTGAACATATCCATTATGGTCTTATGTTAGGTTCATGCATATGTTTCCTATCATTCTATGTCTACCAAGTACCAGAGCCTTTATCCTATAGGTGGATAAATGTAGGTTCTCGTGCCATTTAAATCTGTTTTTTTCTTGTTGCTTTTTGTTTATTAATTATCATTATTACATTATATTATTATATATTAAAATTTTTCTTTTCCTCATCTTATTAACAAGAAAAATAAATATCTAAATTAATTTACGAGTCTCTATATTAAATAAGATATAGTCATGTTTTTAATAATGGGCTGTTAATTTTATGATGATGTTATATAGACTATATATCAATTTGGGTAACACTTTGTTGTATACGATTAAAACAAAAAAGAGGAACATACACTACAAAATTTCGTTATTCTTTTTATAGAATATTATTGACAGGTTGTATTATGTCAATGACCTCTAATTTATGAATGAAGGTTACATACGAAACTTTACATTTAAATTTATTAATAAATACTTTTGTTAAAAATAAATAAATTTAAAAAATTCATTGCAAAAGTTCTGTCGGTACTTACTATCACAGTTATCGATGGTTTTAGTCCATCGATAACTCAAGATGGATACTTCCATTGACACTTTAGGTGATTAATTTTTTACTCAATTTGTTGGATGTTTATATTATATTAAGAAGAGATGAGTGAGAAGGAGGAGGCGTTTGGGCAAACTGGTGGGTAACATCAAGGATGATGGCTGAGATGAAGGCTCGCTTATAACTGAAGAAGAGGCTTGCTTGTGGCTAATGTAGAATGTGGTGGCTCACGCGAAGGGACATGTTGATGACATTGATGATGCCCGTTAATGTTTTTGGTGACATTGACAATAATGGCTTCATGAAAATGACTTAGATTGGTGGTGGTTGCATGACAACCTATCAGTGATACTTACCAAAAATAATAAACGAAAAGAAAGAGAGAAGGAACACCCTATCGCACAACACATTTTACTGACGGATTTGAGGTCGTCGGTAATTACCGACGATATTTATATCCTCGATAAATTTTACCAATAAATTTCTATTTGTCGGTAATCTGTCAGTAAATATGATTTACTAACATATATATGCTATTGTCGATGGGTAGTGATTGTCACTAGTATATGTAATTTTATTGTAGCAATAGAAGCACAATAATCCTCTCATAAAAGGACATAAAACAATTGTGATGATGTTCAAACATTATTAACATAGAAAATCCTAATGTTAATCGTGTGATGAGATTGTTCAAGGATGAATCATGAAAATATTTGTGATTTTGAAAGAAGAAAGGTAGATAACCACTCATAAAAATATAAAAAATGATTTCTAACTAGTAGTAAGGATGACACTTCTATTTTTATTTTCAAAATATACAATTTGTACAACAATATGCATTTTGATAAAAATATATTTGAAATGACTTTTAGCTGAATTTAAAAATGTTTTTATATTTGTTTTCAACATTGATAAGAAATCATTTGAGAATTTGATTTTTTAAATATGTTAGTTAAATTAGTAAAAATTGTTCTCATCTCTTTTACTCGTAACTATTATCATTTTTAATTACTAATATTGTTATCATTACTAAAAATGTGACAATAAAAAAGACAAATAAATTAAGTGACATAAAGATTATATGTATGAACATTCAAGAATGAATAGTGACTATAAAATAATTATATTTGAGAATCTATGCATGGGTGACTAGAGATGGCAAATAAACCCGTGCCCGTGGGTATCACCCGAACCCGTCCCCGTTTTGACGGGGAATCCCCGCTTTGACTGGGTATGGGTATGGGTAATACCCGAAATTTTCAACTGGGGATGGGGATATATATATACCCGCCCAAATACCCGTCCCCGCTTAAATTACTAAACTATTTATAATTTATTAAATAATCTAAAAAATATATATAAATAAATAATATATTTACACATAAAATATA
>Ga0209589_1007044_pt1 | contig 18275 bp, 7 predicted proteins | sample CowpeawhiteBW_FD_187525 | JGI IMG/M metagenome (GOLD analysis project Ga0209589, IMG submission 187525) | Root nodule microbial communities of legume samples collected from California USA - Cow pea white BW (SPAdes) (version 2) | ecosystem: Host-associated > Plants > Roots > Nodule | place: USA...
ATATATATATATATATATATATATATATATATATATAGGGGTTACTTGATTAATTGTGAATATTTTAATAATTTAAACGAGAATGAAGATATGGCGGGGACGGGTATTATGGCGGGTATATGTACATCCTCATACCCATCCCCATACCCAACTGAAAAAGTCGGGAATTCCCCATACCTATACCCATACCCAGTCAATGCGGGGATTCCCCGTCAAAACGGGGACGGGTTCGGGTAATACCCACGGGGACGGGTTTATTTGCCATCTCTATTTGTGATGGACAAAGTGGAGCTCTATAAATTTTAGAGATGCTTTATGCTTTAAGTCATCAAATCTGCTTTCTTCTACCATATAATATACCATCAAAGTTTAGAGAGTGCGAGTTTGAAACTAGAAAGCACATTAAATATTCTCGTGACAATGACAATGACAGAAGGTTGGTCCTTATTATTTTCTCCGTGTTAGTTTTACAATAATAACTTATTATCATTTGTTATATCTTAAAATTATTATAATAACAATTTTTATATAATATCTTCGAGATATAATACTTGAGTACATTCATGTATAACAACATATGTTTAATATATTTGTTTACTTATGGCCTAAGAAGTCCATAAATACATATTATCATAGGAAGTATGATAATTTAATAATTAATTTACTCATGTATCCTATCTTACTGGCTTGGACGTCAAAGAATCTTTGCAAATGGACCTTCATCTCTTGGTTATTGAAAACCCGATTAGACGTCAACAATCAACTCAGTCAGATCTGATAATAATAAAATATGTTTTCACTATATACTACCTATATATTAGAATACACATGTTATTACTTTTTTTGGAAATTAAAAATATATTTGAACTTTAATTAAAATTAGAACATTTTGGAAAAAATTATTAAATAAATGAAAAATAATTAAAGTTTATTTATATATTATAAAAGAGAATATGTATGTTTTTATTACTCGTGTATAACAAGGAGAGATAGTAATAGTAATGTGGCGGTGGTAGTGAAATGTTAGAGGTTGAGCATCCTAATTAATGTGCCAACAATAGAAGTTGGTTGGAGAGGATTTATTAGTACGTAGGGAACATCCCATTCTCATCTTATTTTCCTTCACCATTTCTCAACTATATCCTCATCAATTTCACATTCTTTTTAGTACTTCTCTTATTTTCCAAATTATAATTACCATACATTCATTTTTTTTTTTAAACTTAAAGAGAACAAGCATTATATGGAAAATATATATACTAAATGAAAATTCTTTAGTATTTTGAGAAATTAAAACATTAATATAATTTATTATTTATTTTAAAAATCGATGTTAAAAATAAACATATCGATATTTTTTTTTGTAAGATATCCTTCATTAACTTTTAATTATAATATTTATTACTACATGAACTTAGGGGTGATAATATAGGCTTAGCCCAGTAGACCCGTCAAAAGAACGTGGGACGGGCCAGGACATTGGGTCCGCTGACCCGTAGAAACCCGACATGTAACTTGTGCGAGCTGGCTCGCTAACCCTCATCAAAAAACTTTCACTTATGTGTGTCAAAGTATAAATATGAATACGAATATAATAAAAATATTGAATTATCAATTTATTAACCAACTTTCCAAAATCGTTGCTTAATTTTGTAAACTTGTTAAAATTTTCTAATTTGTTGAATATTCAAAGCTTTATCATAAACTTTAAAAAAAAATAAAAAATAGGCAGGCTAGCCTGCAGCCCACACTAATACAGAACGGATCAAAATTTTCAATTCAAATTGAAAATGCAGAATGGACTAGTCCGACCCGCATTTTATCAAAGTACGAACCGGTCCTGTCTGTATTGCCACCCTACATGAACTAAGTCCATAATTTTAATATCTTTTGACAACAACCAGAAGTTGTCATTTAATGTCTCTCTCATATATATCACCTGGACTATCTCGATTAAAAGATTAAAACTGTTTATTATCATGATAAGCAGCATTATATTTATAATAAAAAATAAAATAAAAAAAACATTTTCTTTTTAAATTTAAATTCATAACAATAATAAGTAATCACTAAACCAAATAAAAGGTAAGAAGAAAATGGAGGTTTAATGTAGTGAGTGTGTAAGCATTGATGAGAAGGAGGTCTCATAAATACAGCAGCAAATAGAAGGTTATAAGAAGCAGCTCTGGGACCATTTGAGCTATTGATGAAGCTAGAATTATTAATTGAGGGTGACATTGTAATAACATGAAAATGGATAAACTTAAGAAAATTCTGGGATAGACAAGTTGAGATATGAATCGAAAAGTCTTATAGTATTTATTTCTCCTACTTTGTGGAGTGATTAGCGATGTGATAAGATAAAGAGGATGGTCAACGCCCTAGCATTACTTTTCATAAAGGGTAACCATTTTCATGTATTTAGCAAATAATAGAGTAAGCCATTTCAAAAACTTAAAGAGTCTAAGATATTTTTATTATGAATGGAATAATGACTTCATTGGTGGGGCTTTTTTAAGAGTTATACTTTTGTCCCATATTCGGTTTTTAATGAGTATAAGTTGATATTTTATTACATGCTTGGCTTTATCATAATCGGTCACAAAATCAATTCGTAGATTAATATGGTATTGGTGTTTAAATCCAATCACGTGCCTCGAGTCTATGAATTAGGAAGAGTATTCATATTATGATTTTATAATGGTTTTTTATATCAGTTTTGTGAGTGTCTTAGTAAGTATTTTAGAGATATTGAGTTAATAGAAAGAACATGAAAAGTATATATCTTAATCATTTAGTTTCTTTGTTATTATCTTACCTCTCAATTTGTTTCTCTTATCCCTTTATGGTTGAGTCATACAATGGTGGATTTTGACAAAAAGAATGTTAGAGTGGACAAAGTAATATAATTTTGAGATAATTAAATTGGATCATTAATATAATGTTTTAATAAATGACTTCTCTAACTGAATTAATAATTAATATAATGCTTCAAAATATCTAAAGAAATATAGTTTATCTTCTTTTCATCAATAGTTTTTCTTTATCACTTTTAAAAAATGAATTTATTCTTTATTCTTAATCAATATACTACTTTTTATAAATAACATTAAAAAATAATTTATCATAGTACTTTTTTTATAATTGAGACACATAATTATTAAAAGAAAAATATATTATAGTCAAGTCACAATTAAAATCGGTTATGAAAAAACATATAATACATTATTCATTTTTCTTCTATATTCATAAAAAATTGAATATACAAAAAGCTCATGAGATAAAAAATAATGTTTTTTCATTATTTAGACAAGAGACAAGAAAGGGATAGGATAAATGAGAAATGAGAGTAAAAATAATGAGTTTGTTTTTAACTTTTTGTTTTCTTCAAAAACAAAAAGAAAATGTATGAGAGTGAGAAATTATTACAATTTGTGAAAAACTAAAAAGATAATGAGAAAGAATAAAAATGATTTTAATAAATATTTGGTTTAATTACTCTTTTAATTCGTGTTTTGGTTTAAAAATGTTAAATTGGTCCTCCAATTTTTTTAGTTTCAATTTGATCTCAATTATTGAAAAATTGGTACAATTTTATCTTTTACCATAAATTTCGTTAAATTTTTTAAAATAAATCAATGACTTTTTTATTAAAATTGAAACTCTTAATATGGATAGTTTATTTGTTAGTGTAATTAACATAATTGTAGGATCAATTTTTGGACAAAAAGAGACCAAAAGAGAAATTAAATCTAAATATTTTTATTCTTTATTATATTTAATTTTATGTTTTATTATTTATTAATACTAAATATTGTGTTTTATAAAATAAATAAAAAATATATAATTTAACTTTCATTAATTTCTAAAATATATTATTTACATTTTAATAAATTTTAAATATATATTATAAATTAAAAAAATTCAAAATTTAGGGGGTCATGACCCCTCCCTGCCTCCATTAAAATCCGCCACTGGAGTCATACATAGGAACTTTGTAAAAGGTTCAACCTCTAAGTGTTCCTTATTAATTGTATCTGTTATTTATTGTTGATAAAAAAATAAAGTAATGTCGAATGTTTTGAGAAGAGATTACTATCAATGTCATGAGTAAACTCAATATCATGACACTACCATCTATAAAAAGTCTTAAAGCTAAATGTTTATAATATTTATCTAACCTTTTTTAATATTTGAATACCTTGTATTAGGGTATATTTAATAGTTTCATGTCACTTAAAAATTGAGACTAATAATGACCGACTCTTAAAATGTTATCTCAAAACATTTAAAGTTGGAACATTAACATCGTCTATAAGAACAAAAACTCCTTTAGCTCTCGACTAAAAAGTTTTTTTCAGTATGTTTAATAGTCTCATTTTGCTTAAGAGCTAAGACTAAGAATAATTTAAATATATTTTTCTCCTTCAACCTTCTAAGATGTTTTTTAAGGTCAAAACTTTCAAATTTTAAAGAACAATACTTCAAATACGATATTTGACTATACAATATTTAACTATATTTATGATGTTATCTCAATAAAATTAAAGTAGGAACACCTTAGCTACACCAAAATACATAGTTTGAATAACAATTACTTTTTGTACATATTAAAAACATGATCATTAAAAATCGTAGAGAAAATTGAGACAAAATTTTTATAAATATTTTGATCAACTATAATTGTATCGTGGTTGTCGTTAATTATTTCTAACTTACAACAACAGCCTCTTATTAATGACGGATCATAAATTGTTAAGAAATTTTAACCGTTGTTAAAAACTATATCTACTATAGTTATGATACTAAGATAAACTAATGATGATGCATTTAAATTCCTCCATCTCATCAATATATTTTAATGTGTATGTGTTAATATATATATATATATATATATATATATATATATATATATATATATATAATTAATAAATAAAAATCCTAAAATAAAATTTTAGTTATATGTATAATATGAGTTATTTAAGATTAAAATAATTAATTTATATTTTTCTATAGTGTACTGAATGTACCGACTAACTATGCATTTTGTAGACAAATAATCCGATAAGTGAGGATCATCCATTAGAGAAATTTGTTATTTGTCTTAATAATAATTTTTTATACAAGAAACAATAAATAATAACATTATTATGTTTTCTATACAGGAGAAGTAATAAATACTAACATTATAATTCATAAATATTAAGTTATTATGCTTTGGGTCTATAAGAAATTGTTGTTGCAAAATATAAAAATTACAATTGTATTAAATTTTAATAAAGGAGTGTTGTGATGTGTTGCAATAAGAGTTTAATTATATTAATTTTTTATTGAAAAATGAATTTTAATTATATTAATATTTAATTTAATTAAGTGAAAAGTGGTTATATGACTCACAACACATATAACTATGTAAAATTGTAATTATTCACTAAAATATTTGAACAGATAATACAATAGAAAATTTTAAAAAAATATATATAATTTACAGAATTTTACTATTTTATTTAACAATCTTACTATAATACGATTATACATGAAATCTCACTCATCAATATTATGTAAAATTATAATATGGTATGATTTTACAATTTAAATATCAATCTTCACTTCCTTAATTCCAGTCTAATCAAAATAAGCATGCACTTATTTTTTTAATTTAAAATCTCAAATCATCCAACGAAATATGAAGCTTTTAAATTGATTAATCGTGTCGAATATTAAATGATTGGTCATGTATGTTAATGATTAACATGACCGATTGATTTATAAACTGGTCAATCGTTCTTGATTCTTTAATGAATCGATAAGTGTTGTACAAGAACTAAAATTCTAATTCATTTTGATACATCTAACAATGAAAAATAGTATATCTCAACTATTTTTTACCAGATATACCAAGTTATAACAATTTTTGAAAAAGTAATAAGATCCACCTAAATAAATTATAATGAAAATTTGAAGTTGAAATTCTAAATAGTGCATCACATCCTAGAGCCACTCCAGGAGCGTATTTCAATCCCTTTTCACAAATTAATACTGCATCATCAACACTACACACGGTTGAATATTTGAAACCATATACGGTTAAATATTTTTTACTCACGTAAATCAAATTTTACTTACTAGTTCTAACATATTTTTCAAGTCTCCATTCAGTTTTTTTCATACTCGAAATATTCCATTGTTTTTTTTTTAAATTTAAGATTCACCGGTGGGTCGATTTACAGAGAAGACAACTAAAAAAATGAATTTGGGAAAGACTTGATTAATCTACGAAATAAATGGTAGTAAGTAAGTAATGAAAGGATGGGTTTTGACATGAGTAAGGTAAAAGGTTGATTAAGAAAGTAGTTTGATCCTTTATGGATGAGGGATGAGTGGGGAAAATGAGCCAGCACACACAACACCATAAATTTCAGGGCTTATTCCAGAACTATCTATTACTCACCACACACCCCCAAAAGCATAAAGTGCAAACACGACAACTTAATTTCATGTCATTTCTGAAAACTGCAAAGACAGCAAGTCACCAATATGATTGGGACGTTTATATATTTTAATATATATATTATAATAACTGAATGAATTATTTTTTTGATATATATTTCAAGTACGATTTTTCATTATTACTTGTTAAAAATTTATGTATTTTTTTTTACAAGAGATGAAATTATCAAGAGATTGTTACAAAATTCAAATTTCGTATCTTGCTTTTCTTTAAAAGTATCTATTATAATTATAATGAATAATAATAATATAATAATAATAATAATAATAAATAAAATAAAAGACATGTGGTAAAAAGAAAAGTTCCTTGTTTAATAGCATCCACTCAATTCTTAGATTTTATCACTTTAGAGAGGAGTCATTGTGAAGTTACTGATACTGTGTATCAATTCTTTCACATGAAACCAACAGGAAAATAATGATTTCACTTTTTCCTTTTTTCTTACATATTTGTTACAAATTATGTTTTGTCTCTTATTTTTTTTTCTTCTAAAATTAAGAATTATACAATAAAAATAACAGGCAAATATTGTTTTAAAAAATATATATATAAATTAATTTAGATAACTAATCAAAGATTTTTCGAAATATAAAGTTGATGTCTGATTCAATACACATGTTATAGTAGTTAATTCATCCCATCCTACCATCATTATTAAAATTTTCACATTTAATTAGGTCTTTTTTTAAAATTCTTTATAAACAATTCGTTAAAAAACAAAATTTCTGATAATTTTTGTATGAATTTTAAAGTTCCACGAAATATTTTAAACAAACTTCAAAAAATATAATTTTTTTAGTATTGCAGGTATTCTTATCTTTAAAAATCGTGTTTTATTAATTTTACTAAATGTATATTTTCCTAATTTTATCACTTATCATAAGACTTGTCACTTAATTGTTATCTTTTAAGAACAAATACTTAATTCAATTGGAGAAAAAAAATATCCAGTCTAATTTAATCTCTGAAAGAAAAAAAAACAGTCCGCTGCTCCTTCAAGTTTAGAAATTTATGGATTGTATTGTATTTCTTCACTATTTTTTTAGTTAAAATTTTTAAGAGTTAATTTGGGTCCGGTAATTTTTAAAGTGCTAAGTTGACTTACATTGAATGCTCTAAAATACAAGAAAAATAAATGAAGGATTAAAGTATATCCCATACAATAAAAAATATTTATTCTTTTAAAAAACTAAAGCACATTTAAATCCAAATCAGATCCTCCTACTGTGGTGTTTATGTAGCAAAATATAAATCAAAGATCAATAACAAAGAGAATGAAGGAATAAAGAGAGTATAAAAAAAAAGCTAGAAAAAAAAAACAAGAGTTGAAAAGGTTATTACATATAGAGATGATATAATGTTTGTGGAAAAAATTTGTGTAAAGATATCTTAACTCACCAAACATAGCTACTGAAGAATTGGTTATGTAAAGATCTTTGTCCATAGGATCGTTATCTTAATCCTGCTTCTGATCCAAAGATATATGTTAAAATAAAAAGCCTTAAAGTGCTCTTCTTGTTGTTGATGTCACACAGCGAAACCTGATTTGTGTGGCACTTTATATAAAGTCAGCTTTCGACTTTTGTTCATATATTGAAAATTACGACTCCTGAACCAACCTACAGTCCTTTATAATTTCATTTTAGAATAGCATAATGTTAGGAATCTAAGTGATTATAAGTCTCACATTTGTTAAAAATAGAAAGTGGAGCATTATATAAGAATAAAGACCCATTGTCTTAAAGTTTTGGATTGAGAGTGGTGTCAATACCTTATGTGATTGGGCTCAGGTCTCATTGGTGTGTTCTGTAATCCTAACAAGTGGTATCAGAGCCGATGATTGAAACCCCTCTATCATTGCCTTAAGGTTTTGGATTGAGAGTGGTGTCAATACCTTATGTGATTGGGCTGAGGTCTCATTGGTGTGTTGTATCTCCCCAATGATACCCCTTCTTATAATCCTAACACATAACAGCAGGATTGGAATCAAAGTGATGAACCAAAGTTTAAACTCTTGTTTTGAAAAAGTATTCACATTTAGCATCAATCCAACTATATATCTTGAATTTGTCTTTAAAGATATACGTGGTGAAAAACAAAAAAGAAAGAAAAGTTGGGGGAGCCATGAAAAAGAGCAAAAGAAATATGATTAGAAGGTACAATGAATTCAATTTCAACTGTTGAAGTATATGTTTGGAACAACTCACATCAACTGTTTCAGTTGAAAAAAAAGTTAAGTTAGGTTTCAAATGACAGGAGATCCTTTTTAAGAAAATTTGTGTGTGTGTGTTTATACATAAATCTTATCACTCTCTTTACGAAGTGGTGGAGTTAAAGCAAAGAATGTAGTATTGGTGTTAGGGTAACACGACTTTGACTAAATGATCTGGTTTTACTATTTAGACCTAAAAAACATTAGATGGATCCGCATGAGTCATAGTCTGCGCATGCTGTCAAAAGTGGTCCTGAGAAAGATTTTGGACCACCACCTAAATAATCCAACTGCATCATGGTCCAACTGAATAGACTGAAGCAATGGAAGATTTTCTACTTGTGTAGAGTCAGAGACAACCAACAACACTTTAACCGTTTCATGCAAACTAGGAATGTGCACATACAACCTTGCATATCTCAAACTGTATGCACAAATGCTAAATTTGGATTTTGTTGTTTGGCAGCATCGTTGGCGAGGTCAATGTCTTGCTACTCCTACATCACAAATCAATTTCTGCCAATTGTGAAGGGAAATTGATGGTCCCAAAACATGATGGTTTTTTTTTTTTTTTTTTTTTTTACGTGGAATAATGACAGAGAAGGGAAACATCATCTCCAGACTACCAAATAAGATAGAACCCCAATGACATGTTAAGGATGTTTGTGTTATATAAACTTGAAATTTTTTTCTAGCAATCGTGTTTATGCTATGGATTTTGTGTTATTGGAGGTTGAGCAGGAAGAATATAGAAACATGATGATTCCTCTTTGGTCGTCATCACCCTGCTGGCTTTGAAACAGTCTTATCTGCATATGTCCTTGTTGGATAAGATTGAGTTATTGCATACAAGAGACCTACTTCCTAAGGCAGCACTATACCCAATGTATATTTAGTGGAGCATTTAATAATCATTGATCAATAAATATATTTAATGTCTCTTTTTTAGAATCCTAAGTAATTCAGAGATCTTTCATAATATATTTTAACTTGTATAATGTAAAAGTGCATTTTCAAACTCTGTAATCAACGATACATTTATCAATTTGAAAATTTATTCTAAAATGTAGAGTCAAAAATATATTTGCATTTTACATTATTTATAATAATTAAAAAATATCAAATTATATAACACTGAAAAAATATATATTTTTAATATACACAATATAACAATATATTTGACATTTTTAATTAATTATTTTTCAAATTTTATTAAAAAATTAACTCTTTAATAATTTAGCCTTTACCAACTATATATAAACCATGGGATGGAAATAAAGGCCCACGTTCAATTATATAAGATGGAAGACACAAAAGCCCACCAGGGGAACAGGCCAATGGTCATACTAATAATACAAAGAAAACTCTATTTGCAGCTAGCTTATTATAAATTATTTTCTATTCCAACTGCTAAGAATACATTCCAAAATTTTTCTAGAAATTTTTAAAGAAAATAATGGTGAAAAAAAAGTGATTGTAAAATCCCCTAATGTTATCCACTTCAATCCAAAGTTGTTCCAATCTAAAAATAGCATGATGAAATGCGGAAACATGATATAAATTTCAAAACTATTTTGAAATCTAAAAAGGGTAAAAACACTATGGTCTTTTTTATCCAAAGTATATATGCAAGAAAACCTTAACATGTAGGTACTTTAATAGTCTCACATTAAATGTCTGGTATAGAGGGTTATGAAGTACCAATGATTTTCCAACTGCGGGTACTTTGGAAGACAACTCTCGCACCACACCAAAGGACCAAGACTAGAAGGGAGCAAGGTACCATCATTTTTTTCTTTTAATTCTTAAAATATATTATATTGTCACTCATTTTTATTTCACAAACATTATAGTCTCTTATTTTGTATATTAAGTTATTTAACGAAAGTGTTGATTATATAGCATAAATAAACTAACTTAATTTTGGAAATTAGTTTTCAAAATCATTGAAAAATTATTCTATTTAGAAACTAATTTTAGAATATAATTAAATGTTAAACTTTTGAGAATTTAATTCTAACATAACTTTTTTTAGAGGCCGGGACGAAATTTCAAAATAGTTTCCCAATATTATCCAACAAAATTTCAAAACTTTACAAAATCATGTATATACGTTCCAGAAATTAGTTCGTAGAAATGATGTTTTTATAAAATAAAATAAAGTAACATAAAATGGTATAGAAAAGAGAGATGTGTAGCTTCAACTATCTTTGTGATAAAAACAGTGGAATTTCTTCTTGCACCCCTATATGTTCTTTTTGCACTTATATTTTTTTTAAAATTTCTAATTTATCCTTGTAATTATAGTTTCAAATTGTACAATTTGTAGATATTTTGAATTGTACAATCTATAATGCAAAATTACATTCTAGATTATATAATCCATAATACAAAATTACATTCTAAATTGTACAACCCCTAATGTAAATTGGAAGTCAATCTGGAATGCAAATTACATTTCAGATTGTATAATTCATAATGCAAAATTATATTTTGGTTTGTACAATCTATAATGCAAGTTTGAAAGATAATTTATAAAACAAGATTGCATTCCAGATTGTATAATTTGTAATGTAATTTTACCTTATAGATTGTACAATCCAAAAAATAATTTGTATTCTAGATTGATTTCCAAATTTGCATTAAGGATTTTATAGTTCAAAATCTAAATTTGCATTACGGGTTATATAATCTGAAATGTAAATTTATATTATGAATTGTATAATCCAAATTGTAATTTTGCATTAGGAAATCAAGAACTTACGTTACATGGCTTTCATAGTTGATTTCTATACTCTTCCTTACACTTTGTATTATTGTGATATTTGCATTTGTTTTGTAGGATGGAGGTGGAAGAAGATGAGGTGGATGTGAAAGAAGAAGATAGGGTGGGGAGGAAAGTAGGGGGGTGCAGTGAGAAAGGAGAGGAGAGCAAATTTGACTTTTCACTTTTCCTCATGGGGTTCAGTAAGAAATTACGCGGGGGCAGGAAGAAATTTCCTTAAAACAGCAGTAACTTTAAAATGGGCCTTCTATTGTTCTTAGAAAGTCCTTCTGTTAAATTTCTGAATGGACATTATTATTAGCACTCCCAAGTTAGTATATAGACCCTACTTTTAGAAAAGCTATTTGTTGAAAATATTGTTGGGTTGGAAACTTCATAACACAATGAAAACGAGGTTTTGTCGGATGTATAATCTGATACACGATAAAATTCTATTTCCGAAGAATTATTAGGAAAAATTATAACTGTGATATATAGTATTTGTTTTAATATATTTTAGGTCTTCTATTATTTTTGTAGTTCTTGAAAATATTTTTATTACTTTTAAAATTTGACATTTTCTTAGTGTTTTTTTATTTCTTCTCCTTAATTATATAGTTTAGTCTTAAAAATTAAAACTTTTAAGATGATTATGCTTATAAAAAAATATTTATATTAAGATAGCTAGATTATTTTTAGGTTCAATATTTAATCACATAATGTATATATCGTTTTACATGAATGTTGCATATAATTTAATTTTTCTATTTATTTTAAATTAAAATATTATCAATAATGATTTCTACTTTTAATACTATTTTTATTTTTTATTAACCAATACACTTTTAACATTGTAATTTATAAAAAGATACTTAATTATAAATTAATTAAATATATTTTAATATTAATCCTTTTAACATATAAAATAATAAACACTTATAATTTATAATGTAATATAAAATAAAAAATGTTGTGAATAAATAATAAATGATTATTTCACAAAAAGTAATTAAACTAGTATTATTTATAATATATTAAAAATTTACAAAAATAAATTATATGTAATTATGTTATCGAAAAAATTAGTAAACACATTACTCAATTGAATATGCTTATGAAAATAATATATTTTTCTTTGATATTTTTGGTTTTAATACTGACTATAGTTAAAATGAAGGAGTAAAGAAATACTAAAAAAATTCAAAAAAATAAAATTAACAAAATTTTGACAACTAACTTAATAAATAGGCAATGTTGAAAAATATAAGAAAAATAAAGTCAGAATATACAGTCATCATTGAATCAAAACACAAACATTGAAAAGCAGAATATAGCAGCAAAATAAAAAATGTCAAAAGAAAACAATATACGAAAATTCAAAAACATAAATAAATCATTAGGGAGTATTTTTCCTGATCTATCTCTAAGCTGCTGAAGTGATATTATAAATATAGGACTCTGAACAAAAGAGAAAGCACACAATTATATTGAATTGAATGCTTTAACTTAGAATCAGCATTTCAGAAGACAATAAAAATAAAGTAAAATAAAAATAAAACAATAAATAGTAAAAAGAAAATTGTTACATAGTTACTCTTTGACTTGACAATTTTGACATGATCCATGGAAGACAGATTAATCTCAGGACATGTCATTTACCACGCTCAAGACTATAGGATTATGTAGTAGATATTGACTTAATAGGTAGTTTTTTCTTACACTTAAAATTTGAAGATTGTACAGTGATAAACATTTTATTTTCATATTTTTCTATTTATTTATAGTAAAATATCAAAATCCTTATTCCTTGTTAATCACATTAAAAAAAATCTACACTAAATAAAATTTTGTATTATGATATATCAATTAGATAGATCAAATTATAATCGAAAAACTTAAATTATTATACTTTTAAATAAAAAAAGTTTTGCCCGACCATAATTTTTGGATTAGTAATAAATACTTGATCCAACACTTTCTTAAAATTTGTAACTTTAACTAAATCAACATAATAATAAAAAGAAAATGAACAAATTAAATAATAAGACTAAGTGTTAGCAAATAGTAGACTATTTTAAAATCCATAAGGCCTTTCTGCCATTTATATATCATCAAAACATTGACACTGTTCCTTGTTTTGGGTAACAAATCTGGACTTTATCTTTTCTTTGCTTATTTAGGAAGAAAAAAATGCGTGTACGTAAATTTGTAGATGTCACAACAAAGTTCTCGATATCGTTTTAAACAGTAATTTTTTTTTTTTCAAATTTAAAGTAAAACAAAGAAGCACGAAACAAATTGCATTTGGATGAAAGGCATGGGTTTGAAGATTACGAAAATGGTCGAAAAGGTGACACGAAAAGCAAAATCCCTAGCATGAAGAACAAGAATGTTTGGTTAGATTTAGGCCTAAATGATATGTAATAGTTAGGTGAGATGGTGGGGCTATTAGCTTATTTTAGGTTGATATTACTGATTCAGCTGTATTCTGCACTAACAATCTTGCTTATGCATTACTCCTAACTATTTTCTGTCTCTTTGTTTTTTCATTTCAAGCCTAAGCTAGATTCACTATATAGTCTTAAACAATGTGCTTAAAATAACGCAAAAAGAAAATTAAAATTGACAATGCATAGCCCAGAAACTAGGTCAATATATAAATAGAAAATTTATAGCTGGCTGTTACCAAGTTAACACTATTCAGACAATTTTGAATTAGTTGATAGATTATAATAATAGTGTTAATAAGAATATATTATAATTTAAGGAGATGATAAGATGACAACAATAAAGGTGTAAAAGTAGAATATATAGAGTTGAGTTTAAGGTGGTTACCAGATAGTTCCAGTTTGGAAATGTTGTTTTGGATGAATTTGAATAAAATGAGGACAAAAAATTGTTGGAAAGGAGGAACACAAGTGGGGTTGGATTCTACAGGTGTTAGGCATTGTATACCCTTAATTAAGGGAAAGGTATATCTTGCTACCACAAAAATATTGTACTACATTCTGGCCTCACATGTCTCATCATCAACTTCAGTGGATTCATCACTACCATTTCCCACTCATGTTCACTGGACCTAATTCATTTCTCTCCAAAACTGCATTTTCTTCTTGCCACCAAAATTATTAATGAAACATTTTACTTTAGTCTAATTATGTAAATATCTGTTACGGGAATTTGTTTCTCAAAAATATTTCTTCCTATCTTCAACCAATAGTTAAATGCTATCCACATTGTCATAATAAGTAATAAATGTCTAAAGTGCATAAGTGAGTCACCAAAATCAAAGATAACTCATAGCAATAGTTTAATTACGATATTGTTATATATTCTTATTTGTGTAATAACTGTACATTTTATTATTATGACATGTGATTAAAAATGTAAACGTTTTTTTAATTAACAAAATATATATATATATATATATATATATATATATATATATATATATATATATATATATATAAAAGATATTAGAGGTGTCTCAATTCTTATAAAAAGTTTATTGTTTTCAACATCGATATTATATTTAATTTCAGTAAATTTTCACATTTCTTGATTCCAATAATAATGAATATCTTTTGTCTTCATATTAAGATATGTTTAGGGTTTAACCCATATCATATTTTTAGTTCAGCAGCAAAGAGTGTCTTTCTTCTATATAAGAGTATAACCCATATCTTTTTAATTGAAGAGTAATATGACCGAATGTACATTTCTTGTTGGATTAATGGAGTCATTTGCAATGCTGTTCAAAATTATAAAACTTTTAGCAGTGCATCTCATAACATTTCGAATAATTTTTTTGCAATTGTTGTTCAGGTTGGTGCTATTCCAAATTAAAATCGGTTTGAAGCCGAAACATGTTATTTTTTTTTTCATGATGCATTTCGGTTAATCCTTCAAATTTGGTAATATTAAAAATTTAAATGTGAATTTAAATTTTCTCCAATATACAAATGATAAAGTTAAATAAAATATAATGAAAAAAAAATATACAAATGATAAAGTTAAATAAAATATAATGAAAAAAAACGTCAAAATGTATTGTTTCAAAGTTTTTAATTAAAAAAATGTCAAATTTTATATGGATTTGATTCATATTTTATTATTATTGAATATACGAAGTAAATAGAATCTCATTACCAAGTAGTTGAAGAAAGTTTATATGGTGATTGCATGGGTGTAATTAGAAGCAACCAATTGTAAATTATCTAGTGTCATACCAATTAAGGTTAGGTACTTGAACTACCTTGCATCACAATTGAACAGATAAGTTCTTTATAAAAAGAATTGTTTATTGTTTATTGAACATGAATGGTCCTCATTAAGGATGTATTATTGCTGGGCTTAGAATGGAAAAGTGGAAAGACAATGCTATATATCTTAAAAATAGTAGCTGGTTCAATTTTTTTAGATTGATATTTTAAAAAGTTGGTCACATTATATACTTTTATTAGTACTATTTTAATCAACTTCAACACTATTTTTATACGAACGACCTTTATTTATTTATTTTAAATTTTTTATTGTGATTTATTTTCATATTATTGTCAAAATATCTATGTATAAAAAGTTACTAATATTATTTAAAACTTATGAACCATCATATCTCGTGAAATTGTTTTAATTAATAATTTTGTATTAAATCTATTTAGAGGAACTTTTATTTAAGATACATTAAATAAATAATTTTAACATTAATAGTTCATATTAATCATACTTGAAATTCACTTTTCTTAAATTCTTATTTCTCTAATAGTTATATTTCCCCCAATTCAATTCTTAATATGGAAAATGTAGGAGTATATAGTTCACTTTAAGAAAATGAAAAATAAGGATCAGTTTCGCTAATTTGATCGCTGAAAAAAAGATTAAGTTTTGAATTTGGTTTACAGAAAATTGATTTTCAACGTAAGATGTGAACTATGAAATTGTATTTTTTTTTTTCTCTTTGCCACAACGAGGTCCCTAAACTCGCGCTAAATAGAGAAGCACTATTTTTGGGCAATAAACTGTTGGCAAAAGTAACAAAGCAACCGTTTCTAATTGTTTAATTTTTCATGAAATTCATTTACATCTTCAATCTATTTTTCCTCTCATCAAAACATTTATGCAATTATGTTCAATTGATGTATGTCAATTAAATATTTTTGATGTCTCAGATTTTAACATTTATGTTCTTTTTGAATTTTTTTTATTGTATATTTTCCTTTCACATAACAATTAATATTTTCCTCTCAATTTAAGTGTTCAATAGCATAAACCTTTCATTTACTAGGTAATATAAAAATTTTATTTTCTTTACTCTATTATTATTATTATTGTTATTATTATTAATTTTTGTTTCATTTGAAGCATTATTTTATTTCGCTAAAACAATTTTCGTTATTTCTCAACAATTGACTAAGTTGATATTTAAAAAAAAAAATAGATCTTTAAGGTATTTTTCATCTTATCTCATACCTTTAATTATATATTTGTTTTTCTTTATGCGATTTCATTCAATATAGTCTATTAAATTGTTTCTAAGACACATATTTGATAATATTTTAATATTTTTATTTGTTGTTTATTTTATCATGTAGAATACTATTTTGATATGCTTTATATAATTATTTTTTATTTCTTAACTCATTATCATACTATAATTTTGTTAGTATAATTGCATAAATAAATTTTATTTACTATAATATAAAAATTTAATATAATTGTCATGAATTTTTTTTATCACCATCCAACATGTATTAAAGTTCATAAGGTATAAGATATATGTTAAAATTTTATTATTAATAGTTTAATCTTTGTTGTTTATTTGTTGTTTATTTTTATTATGTAGAATACTATTTTGATATATTTAATATAATTATTTTTTTATTTTTTAACTCATTGTCATATTATAATTTTGTCACTATAATTGTGTAAATAAATTTTTTACTATAATATAAAAATTTTATATAATTGCCATGATTTTTTTTATCATCGTCTAAACATATATATTAAAGTTCATAAGATACAAAATCTATGTTAAAAGTTTATTATTATTAGTTTAATTTTTGTTCTTTGCGTGATTTTGATCGGTGTATTATAACTTTTATTAGTGTATAAAAAAAAATTCATTTGAATTTAAAAAATTGAAGTAATTTAATGTTTGCAAATTTAATAAATGTTTTGGTTCTAATGAAATTTTATTATTTTATTTGGTATTCTAATTTGAAATTAATGTATACGATTATAATTTATATATAAGTAGTTGATATTGAAAAAACAATCATTCTCTTGATATTGAATATTTAATAATATTATGTTTCCTTTATCGTAATTTTTTATTATTTTTTAAAAATTAATTAATTAATATCAAACTCGTGACCTTGACTCTAATACCTATTGTTAGAGTCGAACATTTACCACTTAGCCAAAAGTTATAGTCATTATAATTAGGATGCAACTCTTCCTTTTACTTAAGGGTGTAACAATCCAAGCACAACAGTTCAATTGTGACCTGACCCACTTGGCCTCTGTCACAGGACAATTGATGTTACATGCAACAATCTCTCCCTCAACCATTGTCCTACTAGAAATCTCACTTGGATTGTGACATGACCCATCTGACCTCCACCACGGGGTAATTGTGCAACCAACAATACTTCAAAAGACTAGACAACAATGAAATTGAAAGTAAGAGGAAAATCCGTCGACTTAAGAAATCATGAGGGTTCAAGTCCCTCTATCCCCAAAAATACTTTTTCATTTTCTAATTTTTTTCCTATATCCTCTCTATCTTG
>Ga0209589_1007046_pt1 | contig 18274 bp, 4 predicted proteins | sample CowpeawhiteBW_FD_187525 | JGI IMG/M metagenome (GOLD analysis project Ga0209589, IMG submission 187525) | Root nodule microbial communities of legume samples collected from California USA - Cow pea white BW (SPAdes) (version 2) | ecosystem: Host-associated > Plants > Roots > Nodule | place: USA...
ATATATATATATATATATATATATATATATATATATATATATATATATATATATATATATATATATATATATATATATACTCTCAAAATTATTTCTTTTCTCCTTCCAAAATCTTGAATTAAATTCCACTTGGTGAGGCATCATCTTGTGTTATTTATACTGTTTTTATATTGTATGTTATGTTATTTATAATGTATGAATTTTGAGGTATAACGTAATTAAGATATCGAAATTCATAATAATAATGTCCAATATTATTATGAATGAATTTATTGAATCATACCATATAACTCAATTCTATTTTTTTCAAAAATTATTCTTTTAAGTTATGAACATTATGAATAGTGTTATCAAACATCACTATCATTTTAATTATTTAATTTTTTAACTTTAAAATTAAATTTTAAATTATGAAATTATTAATTGAAATTAACTTATTAATTATTTTTACTAATTGGATATTTGCTTGTTGTATATTTTTGTGAATGGATTAGATATTTATTTGTGAAAAAAAAAATGATATTGATTAAATTTGATGAAATTTTATGAAATAAGTCATGAGCGCATTTTTTTAAATAATGATAAACTTTTTAAATGGTTTTTGATGGTAAACATTGAACTTTAAATTTAATTTAATCCAATAGAATTGATTTGTAAAAGAAAGTTTATTCTTACTTATGTAATATGAGAACTCCAACTATGTTAATCCGAATTTATTAATGAGTTTAGTATTATAATTAATGCCTACATACTTTTTCTTGAAATGAAGTAGATAGAAAACTATATAAACTTATAATCATCTGAGTAGAAAATCCCTGAGATAATTTTATTAAATGATTTGAATTACAAGATTTAGTAATTCATTTTCAAAATTTAGAAAAATATTCCATAACTCAATATTACATGCATCTGCGTTGTGTTTGACAGATAAATTAGAAGATATAGAAGAAGATGAAGGGAGAGAATTTAAATTGAATGTTATATAAAATTTGATTTAATTAGAGGGAATAATTGAGGGAAGGTGTAGCTAGGTATGAATTAGAGTGGTACATAATAATAATTATAGAATGAAGAAGTGAAAATTCTAGTTTATCAGAATTTGCAGCTTTTAAACCGAAAGATAGCTAAAACATATATATATATACGTCATCCGAAGCAGCTGCTAGCATCTCTACTTTCCAGATACTTTTTGGAAGCTCATTATATTTCGTTCAAATTTGTTCAAACAAAGTGTAGGGATAAAAGAAAAGGGAGATATTCGCCATAGCAACAAGTGTTCCTTTTCTAATAAAGACTTCTTTAACACAAAATTATTCTCATCAAGGAAGAAGTTCTTCTCCCATTATCTCTTTGATTGGATGATACGTTATGGTGGCACAGAAACAAAGACAGAAAATTTAAATGCTGGAATATGTTTCCAACTATTCCAATCCATTCCATTACATATATCCATACAAATTGTTTCTGCTATTCTTTTCAATTAATTCAGATCGACACTAAATATGGGAATAACTCTATTTTCCCAATCGCCCACTGCCATCTGCTGCATAAACACAATGAACACGATAGTCTGTGTTCTACGGCATGTTCTTCAACTTCAACTTCAACTAGGGTTTTTCCTTTTTCTAACTAACTACTTTGGCTTTATATAGTTTGTGTTTTTAAATTTTAAAAATAATAGATATATATAAATTATAATTCTTTCAATTCCATTATGTTGAATACTTTTACATGTTAAATAACATTTTAGATCAGACGTTAACATCATTTGACACGTTTCAACTCTAACATCAGTTTGAAATGTAAGGTTGTTTAGGTTAAAAGAATTATATTTATTATTTTTTAAGTTTGGAGTCTAAATTATATCAAAATTTAAGACAAGAACAAATTTCAATTTTGCATCCAAATTTAGAGATTACAAATATATTTAATCATTTCATTTTATAATAAATGATTTTTTTTATCTTTATTATAAATAGTTTAGTTTATTACAAACGAAGTACTTCTTTATTTTTAAATCTTTTTTACCAATAAAAAACATTCTAACTTCTTGTTTAAGAAGAGAAGGATTATGGTATGCATAACATATTTTAATAAATGAAAGGTGACATTCAAGAAAAAACTGAAACAAAGTATTAACCAAAGGCATTTGTATTGTACTAAAAATCAAAGATTTGTGAGGTAAATCTTTTGAATTTTGAAAAGAAGCATATTTTCAAAAACCGAAAAAGCAAAAAAGAGAAGGGATCTTTTCTCACTTTCTTCTTCCATCTTGTAATCTTATAGTTGAGTTGTATGAGTGATGTACAGTGATGTTGCATGTGATGAGGTATAAACTTGGTATAAGTGTCCATTTTCCATCCTCCCTTTTCTCTAACTAAAAAAATTTGTGAAAACAGAAACAGAAAGAAAAGACAAAACACAGTTCCTTTGTTATTTGTTTTTGATGGTCCAAAATGGTTGAATCCCTTAGCTTTGGCTTTTTGATCATCATGGTCAAGCTCATTGGGGGTGGTGGTAGTGAATGAGCCACCACTAGCCACTACCTCGCTATTTTCATTCCATTCAACTGGTATATATTGTTAGCCAGCCTAGCAGAATTTATGTATATTCCTTAGGCTTAAATTTTTTACGTCTCATTTCATGACATGTGTGCATGGAATTATATATAAAAGAAAAAACTCATTTTCTTACTGTTTTTGGTGATAGAATCAGAAGGGTATGTCTCAGAAATTCTCGATGAGGCTTAATCTCAATTCACGAACTGCATCACTCCACATATATATTATACGTTTGTTTGCTCCTCCTCCAATCTATAACCCTATCTTCCAGACTGTCTCACAACAAAGATTACTGTTATTTTCCCACCTTTATTCCCCCACCTCTTTTCTTCTCAATACTGCTTCAGAATTCATTCGCCTTTTTTATCTTATTTTTCGTATCACTCTGATTTTGACAACACCTATAAATGTCCTCTAACTATGGATTATGCATAAATACTCCTCAAATTTCTGCATATTTTATGTTTCTAACCTATCCACCGCACCACCATACAATTATACTTATTCAACAACTTTGTAATTACCATGCCATCTTTCAGTTCCTTTCTGTGTTAAGAAACAAAAAATCTAAATTATTCCCACAGCTATTTACTATATAATCTTTACTTTCTAAAAAAAATCAGTAGCTTTAGAGCAAGACAAGACAGACAATCGACCAAGTCAAAGATGAACTAAGATTACTTTATGTATGTATTAAACGATTAGCCAATAGCAAATACAGACAGATAAATAGTATTATATATATATGATAACACTGTTCAAGTCATTTCTTATCTTACAACACAAATAAAGTATTTTTCTCTTCTCTCTCTCTCTCTCTCTCACTATCCTTTTCTCCCACTCCCTTTTCCTTTATTTGACAACACTAAACAGCTCCCGCCAAGACTGGAACCAGGTAGAGATAAAATGATGGTGAAGCAATAAATAGTGTTTTCAGCAATGGATTCTGGATTAATTAGTTGTTTGTGACGGATTCAAGAGGTGGCAATGCAATAGGGTTCCCAGAACAGAAACGACCTTCTAGAATCCTTGCAACTCTTCAGATTGTGAACCAAGTAATCACCATTTTTCCCTCTTAGAACCAACACCTGTTGTTGCTCCCTTGGGACCATCTTGTTCATGTCCCTCGAGACAACAACCTTGTTCTTCGTGTTCTCTTGATGATTGGGATGATGTTTTTTGTTTTGGTCAAGTGGGTCAAGTTTAACACTGGTACCTTTTGATGGAGCAGAGTTAGTCCTCCAATAGTACTCATAGGCATTCAAATTGAGAGAAGCTGCAGCTGCAGCTGCAGCCACTGCTGGTGCTGATGGAATCAACCTCGCCACCCTAGGCCTCGGAGGCAGTGATTGTGCCGCATTAACATCATTAAAATTGGTCATCTCACTGAACTTCTCCGACCACTTTGGATTCCTGTTTACTGCCCCGATTGGCTTATTCTTATTATTCATCATCAAAGCCAACCCTTGAACACTACTTGTTGTCACCCCACCAGACAGTAAGCGTCCTTTCTCCATTACACTCTCATATTCCATGAAGCCAGAATTGAATCCAGTGGAAGATACTCGTGATTTCGTCCCAAAAGAGTACTCTTCTTCCTCAATCTCCAACCGTCCGAGGTATTCTTGCTCCGGAGAACCGTCATTCTCTTCTTCTTCCTCCTCCTCCTCTTGGTGATTGGAGAAAGAGAGGACAAGGCGACCACCTTGGCGCTGAATGCTGAAATTGTTATGAGAAGGAACAGAAACAGCTTCTAGAACCAACCTTCCATTGTCGCGGCGTGAACGCATGTGAAGTGAAGGGAGTGGTGGAGGGAAAGCACGTGTTGGTGGCAAAGCCTTCTTTGTAGCCACCACTGAAGCATAATTGTTCATCTCTTCTTCTTCTTCTTCTTCTTGGATTGTTGGTTCTACAACTTTCTCTTCTTCCTCTGCATCCCCTGTCTCAGAAGAAGAGTAAGAAGAGAACAACAACCCATCAGAGCCGGTCTCGGATCCGAGACTCTCAGTGCAGATTTGGAGGCTCTTCTCGCTCAAACAACTCTTGGACCTTTTCACGAGAGGGTGAACATAAGGTGACGCAGGAAGAGATTTCGAGATTTCATCTTTCCCTTTCAGGGAAATGATTGAGCTCCACGTATCAAATGACGCTGATTTCTCTTGTTCCTCCTTCTTGTTCCGTTGGATGGAACTCCAAATCTCGAGCCTCTCTCTTTCGGCTTCATCGTCAAGCTCCTTGTTATTGCTCTCATCATCTTCCGAGTCACCAATGGTTTTGGCATGCAGGAGTTCTTGGGAAGGAGCAATAGTTTGAGAGAGCCAATTCTTTGAGGACATGTCTGCTGAGAGAGTTCTTCGCAGAGAAGAAGCAGAAGAAATTGTGTTAGCGTTTGAGTCCAAAATGGTGATGATACCCTGCTTCTGCATCATGGTATCTTCTTCTCTCCTCACAGAGGAAGAAGAAGAAGAAGCAGAGGAATATAACATGCTTTGGCCTTGGAGCTTGTCGTTGACATTGTTGATGTTGTCGTTGTTGGTCATGGCAATAGAAGGTGCTGACGTGTGCAATATAAAGTGCTTCTTACTTAGCTAGCTGCACATAAAAGTCACAAAATTTAGAACAAAACGCCAAGTAGCAATAACAACATCATAAACACTCCCCTAGAAGTGTACGTGACGATAACCATAAATAAAGTAGTGAAGTGAGTCACAAGTGTTTCAATACAAGAGTTTTCAAGATTCAAAGTGGAGTCAAATAGGTAACGTGCATGAGGTTTTGGAAAACACAGGTTATAAATGAGGTGTAGGGAAAATACATGCACAAAACTTAGATACATTTTTCTAAGTGATTCTGGTTTTGTTTTCTTATCAGAAATGTAATTTTATCTTAATCTAACTAGAAAAGACAACAAAAAATCAGTAAAAAAATTGTATCTAAATTTTGTACAAGAATTGAATTAAGAAAATATACCTTGAAGGAAGCAAGGCAACAGCTTCCAACAGAGGTCTCTTGAGAGAGACCAGTGTGAGAGGAATTGAATGGTATGGTTTGGTTTGTGGTTGATGATAAGAATGGAGGAAGGGGAGAATGAGGGTATTTATAGGGAGGGGAATGAGAATATTTTAGAAGTGTTACTTAGAATAATTTAAGTAACAATTTGTATAGTTTGAGTAGATTGGAAATTAATTAAGATGTTATTAAAATAAGCTTAGTATTTTTATAATTTGATGAATAAAGTTATATTCTAAGAAAAATATTCTACAAATTTTACAGGACATACGGTGGATCATCGGCCCGCTAGAAAGGCCGGATCTTTTAAAGCCAGTGGCCCCCAAAAAATATATTGCCTCATAATAACGCTTTCAACTTTTAAGACTTTTTTGTTAAAAAGATAATTTTTCAATTAATAAAATTCCTTAATTTTTCTTGTTTTATAATATTTTCCTCTTTATTTCAACAATTTATTACAATATTTTTGGTATTTAAATAATAAATATGATTTTTGACTAAGGTGGGAATGAAATTTTATGTAAACTTTAACCATATACTTTCTTTATTCCTTTTTTCATTTTCTATTGGAATAAAAATAGAAAGTGACAATGCTTCATCCTAGTCTTTTGAAGAGAATACACATTGATGATAAAACTTCCGCGGAATTTTTCTTATGCGTGGATATATATAAAACTTAAACATCAATTACTTTTACCACAAAGGCTAGCTGCAAAATTATGATGTTTCACAAAATTCATGGCTATACCCCTTTTCTTTATAATTTTTAAAAGTATTATTCAGTATACATAAAAAGAAGAAGCTTGTTTTTATTTCCTGTTTTGAAATTGCTATTTCTTATCCTTCCTATTTTGTAAAATTAAAAAAATATATATTTTATAATTTGAAACGTAGACAACCAGAATCGAATTAAACTTAAAATATGTATAACTGAATAGGTGACAGTTAAGTTGGTGAGTTATACATGTACCAAAGTTGATGAAAGAAAGAGATGTATGTGAGTGGAGGAATCATTCATGAATGCATGCATGCATATGCATGATGTATATGACATGATATATTTGGTTGGAGGAATATATATAGAAATAGAATATATGTCACTGAAAAGTTTAACATGCAAGGATATATACGTACGTCCACTCATTTACGTTAGACTACGACCACTTTTGTTAACAACCTGAAAGAAGCAACATGTGAAAGAAATAATGTTAATGTTAATGTTAATGTTAATGTTAGTGGCATGGTAATGGCATGGATTGACTAATATTTAGCTTACGTACGACAATTCTATTTGTTGTATTTCCACAGCTTTATCCAAAAAGGTGGCCGACATTAAGAATGAATGCTCATCAAACCCTTTTCAGTGTTTTTTTCTTTTTGGGGTAAAAACATATACTTCATTTAGCTACCCAACCCTAGTTCGTATAATACTATTTTTATAAATTCGTCAAATTATTGAAAAGAAGGGAAAAATAAACAGCAGCGAACAAAAATTAGTGGCTCCAACAAAACATTATCTACACGTGCTGCTCTATTTTCCATCCAATATTATATACGGAAAATTTCGTTCAATACTATATACCCTTCTTACGTTCTATGTTGGTGGATTAAATAACTAGTTGTCCTCGCCAAAATCTTACAAAATCTCTTCTTTCATTCACTCCACACAAAAATCTCAATCAACCCAAACATTCATCCATTTCACGTTAAACGGGAATTAATCATCATCGTCCAACTTTAAATAACTTTTATTTTCAACGTGTCAAACTTTTATTTTAGGGACTAAATTCTATATTTATTTATTTATATCTAATCTATTGAATAAAAGAAAAGAAAAGGAGTGTGGCATAATAGTGTGAGTAAATTTGAGAAGGGTGGAAAGTTGTGAAAGATATGGATGGGGTGGTGGGGGAAGCAAACATAGAGATTTGTGAGTGGATACTTGTCTTCTATGGTTGGCCCATTAAGGTTGGTTGTCATACTGTTTGGGATATTAACAGAAATTCTTTGTATCTAGGCTCACTGTCTAAATTAATTCCGTAAAACCTGTCGGTTGGACGATTTTCATGCATCATGTCTACGGACAACAAAATTTATAAAGAAAAATATATTATAACTATTTTTTACTTTCATTATTTATTCTCTCACATAGTTTATTATTATGAATTATTGATTCTTTTAAAGAAAAAAATAACAATGATATACAGGAGTGAGATTTAAGTCTGACAGACAGTGGAGAACCACGGCTCTCTCAAAATTTTTTTTTGTTATATATATATTTTAAAAATATATTTATATATTATTATATTATTTATATAATTTAATTTTTAAAAGTTTTATTTAAATTTAAAAATCAGGTTTTCCTTCTCTTTTGTAATTTATTTTACTTCTTTATTTGATTTCTTTATCTTCGGTACTTCCATCTCTTTTTCTGTTCTTCTTTCTATTCCATTTTTTATCATCAATCTCTTATTATTTTCAAAATCAAACGACATTACAACAAAATTGAAAAGTTAAGGAACATTTTGGACTGAACAATTCTTTCTTTTGAGTAAGTTTATTTTTTACCCTTTTTTTTTCGAAACAGTATGTTTTCCTCTTGTATGTGACTTTTCTACGCTCTAGGCATATCTTTATAATTATAAAGTCATGCTCTAATTGTTGATCAAACTCTCTTTGTGTAGATAGAGATGTTTTAGCTTTTGAAGTTGTATAGGGGAAGAACAATATTAGGAATCTACTTTAAGATAAAGGAAGCTAATTATTTAGAAGGTGTTAATTTTCTTAATATATTGAGTCTTGGTTTTGATATTTAATTTGGGGTATTCATAATTTTATTTTTTCCTAAATAGGTGAGAGGTGACAAATTTATATTAGAAAAATTATGATAAAGAGTAGAAGAATTGATTCTTTTTACAAGATGGATGTTTGTGATGAAGATGAAAAAAATGCATTTACATCATCTAAACTTGAAAAAACTTCACGATAATCCAAAAATTGAAGAAAATGAAAAAAAAACTATCTAAAGTTCCTATCAGGTAAACGTCCTCAAACTTGGCAATACCCACCAAATCAAATTGATAAGGTACGAAGGACTTATCTAAAATGGGGTCTATATCAAATGTATCTAGAAAACTATCCGTTGTCTAGTAAAGATGGTTATCCAAGAAGATATCAATACACATGGTTTAGTTTATTTCCTTCATGGTTAGAGTATTCGTTATTTGCTATTAAAAGATGTTGCGTATTGTTTATCGTGCTATCTTTTTAGTAAAAAATCAAGTGGACGACCTGACTCAAATGTTTTCATTGTTACATGTAATTGAGTTGATTTTCATCGAATTCTAATTGACATTGAGTTGATTTTCATCAACATGTTTTATCTTTTTTTGAGTGTTTTTTTTATAGGTTTTAAAAGTTTTTATAACAAGGACTATGATAATCTATATTGCAAGGGATATTACAACAAACTTCATTTCTGATTCAATTATTCAAGTTTTTAAAATTTACCTATAGTAACTTTTGCTTTTTTTTAATATATGATTGTTGATAATAAACTTTACGTTACACTTTTATATATATTATTATCATATTTTTTTGGATTTTATTATCATATGTGCTTGTTTTGAATAGAGAAAATAATGTGAGGAAGTAATTTTTTTTAATATAAAAAAATAATTTAAATATAAAAAATATAATTTGACCTCCCTAAAATTTGGGTTCAAGTTCCGCCACTGGTGATACATTAAGTAATGATCCATACTAAGCCACATTAGGGATACATCAGAGAGTAAAAAATCATAGTATCATTTTCTATTTATAAAATGCTATTTTTTTAAGTAACTATTATCTTATATTCTCTTTCTTTTTTTAATAATGCTTAACTCATTTTTAACAATAGAAAATACCTTCGAGCTTAAGTAAAATGATGAGCCAGCTCAATCTTATGTCCCCCGAATTGCAATTATTGTGCACTTTATTGCATTCAATTTATTAAGGGTGAGAAAAGTATAAATTGTGAAATTAAATTCGTAAGTTATAATTTATTAGTCTATTTAAAGGGATTTCTTCCTAATTCAAAATTATATTTTTTAATTTTAGATCAAATCAATTTAATTAGATTTGGATTGTATTTAGATTGGATAATTTTTTGGATTTTAAAAATTTAAAATTAAGATGCATCCAAGTCTAGATAAGATAATTTAAGATTAAATTGAGTCAAATTAGTCTGAATCAAGAGATAAATCGAGTCATCTAAAATTAAAGTATCAGTTGGGTTGGTCCAGATCATACATATAATAATGATCATTTTATTATTTTTGATACTATGATCAAATCTATCAAAAAAACATTTTTCTCTCTAATTACAAAAAAAAAAGTCGTTTATTTCTTTCAAATTTTCACCATATGTTGGGTTTCAACTTGTGACTCGTTCTTCCCCTGGTTTGGGCCCTAGTTATTGTATGCTTAATCCAATAACATGTGAAGTTTGGTCAAACGTAAACTCTTTGACCATGTGTTTTTTAGTTGAATATTTTGCAACCTATTGGGTTGACTCTATTCTGGCCATTCATTATGCCAAGAAGGCCAAATCATCATGTTTATCATCAACATTACCAATTTATGATATCATATTGATGGGAAAGTTGAGATCAAGAGTTGACTTCATTAAGTTTATTGATTATTCATGGAACCCTAGCTAGTATTCTTAACTATTTTAAACATTTTAGTGTTAAGAGTTTAGAATTGGATAAAAGTAGAGGACAATTTAATTTATTTTAAAGAGGACTATTTAATTTATTTTATATTAAAATAAATTATAGTTAGATATATTATTGAAATGAATGCAAAAAGATCTTTTTTATACCATATTAAAACACAAAAAGATAAAATAAATTTATCAAATCAAAATATATTATTTATATAAAAGTGATAACTATATATAATAACAAAATAAATTAAAATATTTAAAAGCTAAATAATTGATTATATATAACATTTAATTATATTTTATTCTAATACTCTAAGAATTGAAATAAAAAAAAAAAACATTGAGTATCTTCATCTGATTTCATTCATGTTTAAATATTAAATAGTTATTGAAGCGAAATATTAAGTAGTTGACATTTTTTAACGTCGTGAGTAATACGTTAACAACTCTAATATTCTTGACGGATAGTTAATTGAATATTAAATTATGTGGAAAATTTGGTGAACAAGTATGGTAATTGCGTTTTTTTAGTAATTTAGTCAAATGTAAGTGGTACTATCGATAAGAAAAGATAATGATATTTTGATAATTTCTTTAACTTATTTTTAATTTATTAATTTTATAACTTTTTAATTATTTATTTTAATATATTTTTTAAATAGTATAATATTATAACTAAAGAGTGATCAAAATGGTAAATTAAAAGTATCTCAAAATATCATTATTTTTTAAATTTATTTAAATTTGGATCTTACGCTAATTATATCCTCATTAACTATGTGACTTTTAGTAAGGTATTTTGATAATCTCAATCTCAACCTAAAAAATTAATACGCATTATCCTTGAAGCTGCAAAAAGCAAGTGGGTTATATACACTTCCATTACGAAGCTGTGCCGAAGAAAATAGGTCACAGAAACACTAATAATTTCATGATATCATTTGTCTTATGCGTGTAAACTTAGATTCAGCAGCTAATGAAAGATGATCGGATAATATTTTTTTATGTAAATTCAAAATTAATACTAATATGTTTATATATATATATATATATATATATATATATATATATATATATATATATATATATATATATATATAATATGTTAACTGTAAGCTTTCACTTTTAATTCATAACCTAAAATAAACATTATGAAAAAAAAAATAATTGATCATCAATTTTAGTGATAAAAAATAATTAGTCAGTGTAGTGACCAATTTAGATATTAATTTATAAACTAAAAATTATTGGTAACTAAAATAGTTTCAAAAATTATAATTGGTCTCTAAATTGGTAACTAGAATAATTTCTAGTATGAATTGATCTTTAAATTGGTCATTAACATTAATTACCTAGGTTTTGCTTACTAAAAGAATTGATCTCTATTAAAAATTCAAGTGTGAGTCTAAATCCCATATTGAATAGAAATGAGAAAGTTGAGCACCATATAAGGATGAAAACTCATAAACTCATTGTCTGAAAGTTTTGGATTGAGAGTGGTGTCAATGTTTTATGTTGTTGGGCGCAGGTCTAATTGTTGTTATATCTCCCTAGTGAACCTCCTCCCCTCGAAAAACCTAACAAGTGGTAACAGAATCGATGGTTGATGGTTAAAACTAGCTCAGACAAGTGCAAGTCCCTGTATCAAAAGTCTTTAGTGAACCTTCTCTCTCGAAAAACCTAACAAGTGGTATAAGTGGTATTAGGTAGAAATGAAAAAGTGGACTACCATATAAGGATCAAAACCCATAAATCCGTTGAATTTTGGCTAAATTCAACCTATTTGGTCCCGACCGAGTTTCAGATGATTTGGCTCTAAGCAAAATTCAACTAAAATTCAACAGAGTCGATCTCGACCGAAATTCAAAAAAATCGGTCTCAACCGAAATTCAACTAAATTGGTCCTACCGAATTTCAACTGAGTCGAATTTCAATTTAGTTTTCTCTGGTCAAAATTCGTCAAAATTATGTCGAGTCAACCCTGGCCAAAATTCGGTATAATTAAGCTAAGTCAGCCCTAACCAAATTTCAGCTGGCCCACACAAAAATTCAGCCAATTCGGGTCCGTCTGAATTTCTACTAAGCCGGCTCCTATTTAAATTCAACAAAGTTTAGTCGATTAAGCCCCGACCAAAATGCAGTCGAGTTTGTCTTGTCCAAAATTTTCTTGAATTCGGCTTAGTACATATAAGGGAAGTTCGGACAAATTCGACCTAGTTGGGCTTGATCAAATTTCGATAAAATCGATTTTGACTTAAATTTGGTCGACTTTGCCTCGTTTGAAATTTAGCTAAATTCGGCCGAGTCGGTCCCCAACCCATATTTTGCCCCACCCTTAGCAGAAATTTGATATAGGTTTGTCCGGACTGAAGGTGGAGATGGGTCGAATTATATCGATGGTCGAGATGGGTCGAATTATATCGATGGTTGAGATGGGTCGGCTAACGCCGAAGTTCAAGACAACTTGTTTAGGTCGAAGGTCAAGATTGGTGGAACCTACGTTGAAGGAAGAGACTAGTCAACCCAACTCAAGTCGAAGGTCCACTTGGACCAACCCAGGTTGAATTTCGAGATGGGTCGACTTGGGTTGAAGGTCGAGAATGGTCGTCCCAAGCTGCATGTCAACGTTACTCAATCTAGCTGAAGATCAAGATAAGCCAACGTAAACCAAAATTATAATAACGTTAAGAATTTAATTAAAATACATTAACATGATTAACATGATTAAATATTGTTTGTAATATATATATATATATATATATATATATATATATATATATATATATATATAAAAATTATGATATAATTGAAAACAATTTTTTTTGTAATAATTACTTTAAAAATAATATTTAAAATAATTTAAAAATATGTTCATAGGTGTTTCCAAAAGTAGCTCAAGCAACAAAATTGATTTTAAGCTTACATCAATGGCTCTTTGTCTTTATATCACTACGAAGTGGATTAGGTAAAACTAATACTTCAATATTGAAACATCATGTTCAGCTAAAAGCTCAGCACAACCAACCAAAATCAATCTCACCTTTTCTGTGGGTCAATGCATATGAAAGAATGCACATGACAATCCAATGAAAACTTAATTACAGTTCTTGAGCTTCATGTTCACAAACATGGATACTGCGATTCATTTTCCATTCACAGCACTTGAGAGGTTCATTGACATATACATAATTCCACAATAAAGTGTTAGAAAAGATCAGGGACAACAACAAACATATTTCAATACTTTGACGTTGATAATGACAAAGCCTATGATACGATATGAAATGATCCATTAGATCATGGATAAGATGCAAGCAAAGGAAGAGGAATGCATGTAGAGTTCCTCCAAACCAGAGAGTGCAATTTGAGTGTCTCCCTTGCCCTTTCTTTGGCCTTGAAACAACCCTCCACTTGAAGCACCAAACACAACTTTGACACAGCCCCAAACAGCAGCATTTCATGAAGAACTCTAGGGGTGGCTGAATACCTACAAATGGAGCTCAAAATTTTGACCCCTCTATCACTTGCCACTTGTGAAACCCTCAGAATTTTCTTTGCCACAACAGCAAATCCAGCTCCATGGTTCACCAATTCAGCCCTTCCTTCTGCACAACCACATAGTTTCTCCAAAGCTATCAACATGAGTTCACATGCTCTCCTCTCAGACACCTCAAGAAGTAGCTCAACGAGGACTAAAACCCCACCACTCTCAACTGCTTTGATCTTGTTCCTGCCCCATGAACACAACTCAACCAGAAGCTTCAAAGCTGCCTTTGAAGCCTCCATTGAAATCTGATCCCTCAACACTCTAACTATCTCCACAAACACTTCTCGGGTGGCATTGTTCAATTGGGTTGGGCTAGCCACCTTAAATGCTGACTTCAATAGCAAAGTTGTATAACCTCGAGATTGGTGCTTTCCAAGCTTCAACACATGAACCAAAGACTCAACAAACTGAATCCCTTCGTTGTTCATCAGGTTTTTAAGCTGAGATTCAGAAGGGTTTAGGTGAAACATGATTTCTATAGCTGCTTCACTCATACCAGTTGAGTTTATCATCATGGTGGAAGCCAAGAAATCGATTGCCCCAGCAGACTCCAAACAGATTTTGCTACTTTCACTTTCGAGAGCAATACATTGAAGCCTACTGAGACACTTGAGCTGTTTTTCCGGGAACTTCTTTGCCTCTAAGAGAAGTTTGACAATCTCGGTTTGGTCAATGGTTGTTGGGTTTGGAGATGAAAAGGTTTCATGTCCGAGACAGACATTGTGGTCGCACCATGCTTGGATCAAACGTCGGAGAGTGTGGTTTGGAGTAAGATCTGTGTGTGACAGTGATTGCCTAGTGACAGGGCAGGTTTTGTTGTTCTTGCATGAAAATAACCATCGCTCTATGTTTTCTCTGTCGTATGTGATTCCTGTGCACACTGTCACGGGTTCTCTCATAAGCTGCAAAGAAACTGGACACAGGAAAAGTGCAGGAACCTCCATTTCATCCATGGTTAGTTGGATTCAACTCAGTTCCAACTAAAAAGAAATGACATGAAACAAATAGTGTTAGCTTTTTTGGTCTTCCTTTGAATTCTATTATGGAGGAGTCAGAGAAAAGAACAAGAAATAAATGACAGCCATAAATTAGCTACAAAATAAGATGAATACTATAAATATATTGTATCAACTCTAAAGTATAAGAATTCACGTTTTAATATATTTTCAATTTTATGATTACAATTTCAACATGTCACATTATTTTTTATAACAAAATAATGTTGTTTGAGTTAAGGAAGACTATTTATAAACAAGGAAAAAGATAAAAAAAATTAATTAATGTTATGTACTCTAAACTTAAGTTCAAAAATACCGACTAAATTAGAATAACGTATTTATTATTATTATTAAAATTCATGAAAAGGCGTAAATAATATATACATATATATATATTTAATGGTCCCATTTAGTTGAAATTCATGAGTAAATTTTAGCACACAATATTTGAAAAGAGAATAAAAAAGTGTGTTTGATAAATCAAGATTTTCGCATCACTCCCCTTATCGAAACTAACTCACTATTTAAGGCAATAATATAAAATAAACATAAATATATAGTTCTTTAATATTTATTTTATCAATAGATGGATTCATTAATATTATAGTATTAAAGTAAGTAGAACTTCATAAGCTAAAACTTAAACCAATTTGGCACACCATAGATACTAGTTAGATTAAAAAAGTTATAAATTTTAAAATGGTCCGAAATTAAATTTAGCTTACCAAAGAATCTGATTTACGTGAGTGTTCGTGGTTAGTCATCAATTAATTATAAAAAAAAAGGTTAAAACAAACATCTTAACACAGTCGAACAACAACCAACATAATTATAAAAAAAAAAAATGGATGGAAGAAATATACATGATCCACGACGAATCCTCTCCTTTCCATTGCTCCTTCTTCCTTATTTCTTTATTCTTAAAATCAAAACCAAAATCTCAATGCATTTAATATTATGTTTTTTTTTTTTCATAATCATTTCACTAATTTGAAATTTAGATCAATTTTCATTATTAGAAAAAAAAATAGATTATAGGAAAAATAATAAAGCTAAAACACTATAATAAATGAGTCCTCTACCTGTTTTAATAACTCTAATTTATACAAACTTTATTTTATAGTTAAAGAGTAGAAATTGCAAGAAAACATTTTTTGTCATTAGATTAAATTTGTTGTTATATCTATTCACTTATTCTCCATATCAACATTTAATAATGTACTCAAGAGACTTTATCCAACGATAAAAATAATAAAAAGAATGCAAAATATTGTATTAGCATTTTTTAATATATGTAGCATATGTTGAAGACACGTAGTGAGAAAAAAGAGAGTGGTAGATAAGGTAGGAATAGTTTATACAAGTTGTTGTGAATGATAAGGTCAACACATGGAAATTAAAAGGAAGAGATGGTGATGGTGAACAAGTTAAGAGCTTTAGGTTTGGGTACGTGGGAGATAGCATATTAAATGATCAAATATAAAGACCTTCCATTTTTCTTTATTACTATACCAGCTTCCGTTGCAAATTGCAATTGCAATTAAACCCTATTTTGACTTCTATTTTAATTATTACTTTTTTTCAATTTTAACTGATGTATAGAAAGTATAAAATTTATAAATGTCGAGCCTTAATAGTGATATCAAATAATTTGTATAAATAATTTATATATTAGTGTTAAATTTTATCTTACAAACTTTTTTTTTAAAATTAAATTAGACTAAAAAGCTCTTTTAAATGACGAGAAATATAATTTTTTGCTTTTGGAGAATCTTGTCGTTGTTTTTCTGAGAAAAAAAAAAAAACAGATAAGACAATGTTGAGGGTTGTGTCGTTGGAATTGCATCTATGATATTTGTAGTTGTTGTTGGTGATGATTTGGTTTGTACTTGTCAATCTCGTAATGTTTTTAAATTTAAGGTACTTTTTCTAGGAAAATTACACAGATTGGGATGTTGGCAGATGGTAATACAATAATTTCTCAGGATATTTAATCATGGAAAAAAAGAAACAAATAAAAATAATAAATGTGTGAGTTGTCCGAATAGCAACAAATTTAAGTCAAAGAGACCCAGATGTTCAAAATAAACAAATAAATAAAGTGGGTTTGACTGCGGACTTTTCTATCTACAACAGCACTTATATTTCTTATTTCATAAGTTTGTTATATTATATATTTGGTTTAATTATTTTTTTCTTTATTTTTATTTAAAAATGTTGTATCTTGATTTTTTTGTTAAATATTTTGAAATGGACAAAAAAATTTCATCAAAATTGAAATGGTTAATAAAAAATGATTTGGGTTATTAATATAAGTAACATAACCATAGTGCAAATTTTGATAAAAAATCATTAATTTATTTCAAAAAATTTAATAAAAATATCAAATTGTATCAATTTTTTTAAAATTAAAATAAAATTAAAACTTTAAAAAATTAGAAGACCAATTTAAAATTTTTGGACAAAAATAAAGATAAAAAAGTTAATTAAACATAAATATTTTTACTATACTAACAAATTATTGTTACCGTTGAGAGAAATGTAGACTCAATATGATTATCTCCACTTACATTACACCATCAGAAAAATATATAAATTTTTTGAAAGTTTTTATCAAAAGTGATATTATTTTAATATGCTGGCACAAATAATATTTTCTTTTTATTGGTATTTGTATTATTGTATTATTTTAAAATGTTATTGTATCAATATATTGTTATTTTTACTTTTATATTTGTGCTAGTATTACCTATATAATATAATATATATCACTTATTATTAATAATATATTTTTCTTAAAATATATAGAGGTACAAAATACTTCTTTCAGTTGTATTATTGATATCAATAAAAAAATTGTTATTATTGTTGTTGTTAGTATTTTAAACATGTTTATAGTATTTTAATACTACTTTCTGAGCCCCTTAAAATTTTCTTATATAATATTTTAATGTTAAAAATTAATTTTTAATTGGTGAGGTCTAATATTAGAGCCAGTAATATTCAAGGATTATTTTTTATTTTTTAGAGAGTTTTATTTTCCATTCGCATGTAATTTTTTTTTTGTATTATTTTAACATCATTTTTAATATATTTTTCTAAAGTACTATAAATTTGTTCTCGTATTACTTTATTTGTTTTTCATATATATACCAATAGACTATAATTCATTTGAGAACTAATAACTAAGTTTTAAGATATAACTATATAAAAAGGGAATTTTCTGTTTGTGTTCAATTTTTTATTTTATTTTATCATTGAAATCATTTTTATTTTAAATTAAAAAAATTACATTCGCATGTGATTCCGCTAATATAAGACTATAAATGTTTTGTTTGAAATTTTATCCGTATATATGTTTATTCTTGCTTGTACTACAAATTGTATAAAATACTTTACATGTTGATAATTTTCTGATAGCATGAGCCAATGAAAAAAAAAAAAAAAA
>Ga0209589_1007047_pt1 | contig 18270 bp, 15 predicted proteins | sample CowpeawhiteBW_FD_187525 | JGI IMG/M metagenome (GOLD analysis project Ga0209589, IMG submission 187525) | Root nodule microbial communities of legume samples collected from California USA - Cow pea white BW (SPAdes) (version 2) | ecosystem: Host-associated > Plants > Roots > Nodule | place: USA...
ACGTTGCCTCTAGTGTAACCATGATGGTTAGGGTGAAATTGCCCTATCTTGGGATAAATGACAAGTCATATGAATGGTGAAATGAAGCAACTGTCTAGTTTGGATTTTAGAGAAAAAGGTTGGACAATTGTATGAAATTATTGGACAAGTTTGGGCTGAGAGTAGAGGATATGGTAGGAAATGAAGATGAAATCCATGAAAAAGGTGAGAATGAAACGACGAAGGAGGATGCCCCTTATCTAATTGATTAACCAGGCTTATCAAAAATTGTTTGAATCACTGAAAGCAAATCTCAAAACCTATTTTTCAATTTTTATTTTTCCCCTTTTTTTGGATTATGGACAAACCTTTCAACATGTCAAAATGATTTCCATGACTTAAACTTTTTGAAAGGTACCGACAATCAGTCTTGGATCTGTGTGGGCCTTATTATGCTTGTATCGTGGTCAAGGCTAAGGGTATGAAAGCAAATGTGGATAGTAAAAACTCAAAAAGATGTGATGGTATTTTGGAACAATGATCTTTGTTGCATCAAAAATTCATTTGCCTCTTATGTGTTCACCATTTCTCTTCTTTTTTTCTCTAAACATCGATTTTTTTTTTGTTTCTTCTTGATGTAACCAAATCATCATCATCATTTTTTTATTTTTTATTTTTTTGTCTTTTTCAAACTTTTTTATTCTGATGGATTTTTTATTGGTGAACCGTTTGTCAAACAAAAGTGCAAACCATCAATGTGAGGTGACCCTTGTTCAAGGTAATTTGAAAGAAAAATATTTGCTCTTTTAAGTCTCAAAGGGGTAACAAAGGTTCACATTTTGTGTTTTATGATAAAGAAACATGACCACACATCATTTCCAAAACATGATTATTTTCTCTTTCAAGAAATTTTAACTCAAGAAAAAAAAATATTTCATGTTAAAGTTTGTCCCTTGCTTTTATTCTTTTTTTTGCCTAAACCACCCTTTCAGGTTTTCAGTTTAGCAGACATTTTTTTTTTATTTTTTTTTCATGCTAAGAGATTTGCTCGCAGTCTATCTTGGCCAGTGTGCCCCTTTTATGTTGATCCTCCATGAAATTCAAAATGTAGGGTTTATGGTGAAAATGTAATGAAAAAAGGATGAGTTTGAAAATCTCATGTTATACAGATTAGACAAATGCTTCAAAAGATATGATATCAAACATTATCTATTCATTCAACCTACTGATTTGACCAAAGCATGTTTTTGTTTTTTGATAATTTTTTTCCCCGATGGATTTAAGGACCACCCAACAAGTGTAGACAAGGACAAACTTAGAAAATCTACCAACTCTAGGGTTTATGTTTATCAACTTGGGTAATGTCAGTATTGATAGGGCAGATCCTTCATTGTAGGGAAGCCAGAGGATGGACTGTTTCAAACCATTCGCACACGAACGTCTCAAAAGAAAAAGTCAAGTTGTTATCTTTGATTAAATATTTGACCCCAGAAAAGCGTGACACCCCATTATTCTCTCTTTTTTTTTTAAAAAGAAGTGAATTTGATGATTTGCGAGAAAAACAAGTGACTCAAAATGTGACAACCTTTTTTATTTCCTTCCTCTCTTTTGCAGAGTCTGTTTATTCATATGAGGTGAGATGCATGATATGGATTAAAAAAAAACTATGTACATGTCACTATGACTAAAAACAACAATTGCAATGCGAGTTTGTGCCCAAGAGGCACTTACTCACTTGTATGTCGATGCGATTAAAGAGTACCATGCATGATATGCAACTAATTGAAAAAAACCTACATGAGATGTAATGCATGTGCCTCAAGAGGCATTTATTCCCATGATATGATGATGAAATGTGATAGAATTATTTGGAAACATCATGCATGATATGTAGAGTGACATAATGAAATGCATGAATGCAGAGTGACATAATGAAATGCATGTTTTTGCCTCAAGAGGCGCTTATTTTCATGAGATGTGATGTATGATATAAAAATGCTATGCGTGATTGTGCCTCAATAGGCACTAATTCACATGTACATTATGCACACCACAAGATGATGATTAAAACAAGCAATCTCCCTTTGTGCTCAATAGAGGTTTGGTGCTTAAGGTCTAGGGTGAAGTACATGCGCTCACTGGGATGGTTCCCTAAACTTAATGATCAAGGTCACTAGAGCTATGACCCACTTCATGATATTTCCCACAATAGTTGGTATACAACAAGGAGTGAGAGTACCAAGGAAACAAGCAAACTCTAGTTGGAGTTCTCACAATGACCACTTGGGAAGTTCATCCACTATGGCACTGCTACACAATCCCCTCAATTCTAAGTTACACAGACCCGGGTACAGAGCCCCACTCATGATATGCACAATGTGTGTGTGAAGGGAGGATGATGCATACCCAAACCCCACCTGCAGAATAGCCAGAAACTTCCCAAACAAATAGAGCAATTCCAAAATATCTATCAACATAGGCAAAAATAATTCACACACAATTTACCCAAAAAGAAAATATATACAAACACATATGAAGAGAAGAATATACAAATAAAAGAAGGGGAAAAGAAAACATTAGGAAAAATCACATCAAGTTTGCATATCTAATTAAATGGCTTGACTCTCTAGAATCCCCAATGGAGTCGCCAGCTATCGCAACCAGAATCGCGACAAGAATTCGAATCGAAAAAGAAAACGGGTTTAAAAAGAGATTGGAGTCGCCACTATAATTATTTTTGGAAAACTATGGAAAACCATAAAAATAAAGCAAGTCTGCAAAATACCAGATTTTGGATACGGGAGTCGATTACGCGTAGGGAAGGTGTTAACACCCTACCGTGCCCGCCCGAGGGCGGTACCTTTAATTAAAAATGCAAAGTTGATTTGATTTTCAAAATATTAATTTTCCCCCAAAAAAAATGACACAAATAATACTAAAAAGAAAAAAAAAATATTTTTTTGATTTTTGGGGCCCGACAAGGATTGACCTTGGTCGTACGTATTCTCATTTAAAGTGAGAAATCAGGGTTACGTAGTTCTTGAAAAGATATTTAAAAAAAAAAACTATTTGGAAAATGATTTGATTTTTTGGAGGTAAACCTGACAAGGACTGGCCTTGCTCCTACGTATCTCACAATGGAGAATCAAGGATCACGTAGTTCTTAAGAAAGACTCTTTTTTAAAATGTTGATATTTTTATATTTTGAAAATTTTGTATTTTTTGGTGTTTTTTTTGAATTACTTGAAAATATGTGTCATACGACGCGAGCGGTCGGACAGACACTAAAAGAGAAAGAAAAGTATTTTTGGTAATTTTGAAAATGAGTGTCACACCGTACGGACGATCGGACAGACACAATAAAGCCAAAAAGAATATTTTTCGTTTTTTAAATTTTTCTATTTTTTGTAGTTTTTTATAATTTAAAATATTTTCATTTTCTCTTTTTTTGGAAAAGAAAAGAAAAAAAAAACTAATAACAAAAAGATAAAAGTAAAAAAAACAACAATAGTAGGGTGCATGAGTTATGTGGGAGGTGCAACGAGTAATGCATAAACACAAGCCCAAAAATGAGAAACAAAGACATAGGGGGTGCGAGTTATAAGATATGGGAGGTTCATACAGTAAGCAGGCAGGGTGCGCGAAGTAAATGTGAGAGTGCATGAAGTAAACATGAAACAAATGTGGCAGGGGTGCGAGGTTAGTAAATATCAGGGGGTGCTCGTAGCATAAAATTAAAACAGGGGTGCGAGATAAACAGAAAAAAAAGGGTGTGTAGAGTAAAATGTGAAACAAGTGTGGTAGGGGTGTGAGGTTAGCAATTATGGAGGTGTATGAAGTGAAAACAAGAGTACAAAGGTTAAGATGGAGGGTGCACGAAGAAGACAGGTTCAAATCTTTTAAAAACCCTAATTAAAACTAAAACTTCCCCTTTTCTGGCAGCTTCTTCCTCCTCATCTCCGCACACCATAACTCCATCGCGGTGCTGCCACTGCACATCCCGCGGCCGGCGAGACATGCCGCCGTCGACGCCAGCCACCACCGGAGGCATCGCCGGCGAGAACCTAACTTCCCAAATCTTTCCCCTTCTCGTTTCTTCTTCTTGCGTGCGAGACCGTGGCCGCCTCTTCTTCCTCGTCGCCATAGATGGCACCAAATCCTCTCACGGCCGCAAGGCCATGCTTGCCGGAGACTACCGCCACCGGTTTCAGCCACTGTCGGTCCTCCATTCTTTTCCAATCGTTGATTCTCTTCCTCCGCGAGAGAGAAAGGTGCCATAGGATTTGCGACTCGCAACCACCGTGTCGGCCACCGCGACTGGGTCCGCGAGCACCACGAAAGCCAACCCTCTGGCCGTCGGGATCAAGAATGCCTCTGTTTGAGACTCCAACTCATTCCTTTCACTGTTTTTCGTTTGTCTCACTGTTTTCTGTTTGTGTTTGTGTGGATGAGGATGAATGATCGATGGAGGTAATGGAGAGCTCAATGGGATGGGATAACATGATTATGTGAATAAAGTGTGTTTGGGGAAGGTGAATGGAGGCTCTCTGTTTTTGGTTATTTGGTGTAGGTAGAAGATGAAGTGTATGCGTGGGAGAGAATCTGTGTTGCGTAGGAATATTGGGGTGGAGTGAAAATGAAAGGATGATGGATTATGGTGGTCATTGGAAGAAGGTTGGGGAAGATGAAGGTGTTGTTTTCTTTTTCTATTTTTTAGAGAACAGAATGAGGGAAAACCCCCTAAGTGAAGAAGGTGAAGGTCTCTTGAATGAAGGGATCTTAATGATACTTGTTGTGTTTGCTCCGTTCATTTCGTACCTCGAGACGTGGGATAAGGCTGAAAGCAGATGTTGCTTCCTGCTCTTTCCTTGTTCAGCCATCATGACCATAGCCAGCTAGCTACCATCCCTACCTATCAAAGACCTTAGATCTTACGTTAACCTCTTCGCCTATTTTTTTTATTTCATTTTTTTTTACATTTTTTTATATACATATTTTTTGAAAAAGGAATAAAACAAAATAAAAAAATAAAAAATTAAACAAAATATGATTAAAATAATAATAAAAAATAATAATAATAATAATAAATAAAAATAAAAATAAAAATAAAAAAGGTATTACCCGGACAAAATTGGGTGTTGACAATAGGTTGAGCTCATTCTCAATTGAGTGCCCAATGTTGCCTGCAGCAATTGCTAGAACCTTGATGTGGGCCTCAGATCATAGTCTGATACAATGTTAGCTGGTACACCATGCAACTTGACCACCTCTCTGATGTACAACTCTGCAAGTTTGTCCATGGACATCTTCTAATTTGATTGGTAAGAAGTGTGCACATTTCGTCAATCTATCTACAATTACACAAATTGAGTCATGACCTCTCATAGACCTCGGCAGATGTGTAACAAAGTCCATGGAAATTTAGTCCCATTTCCACTGAGAAATATCAAGAGGCTCTAACGTACCACCCGACCTCTAGTGTTCAATCTTCGCTTTTTGGCACACTAAGCAAGATGCCACAAAATCCACCACGTCCATTTTCATTCAAATCCACCATGTCCATTTTCATTCAAATCCACCAAAAGGAATCCTTCAGATCCTTATAAATCTTAGTCATACCAAGATGTATGCCAAGATGTAGAGTAAAGTAGGGTGGAAAGGGGAGAAAACCCAATCTCTAAAGGCTACTTTGTGCTCATTAGAGATGGAGAAACCTTTTTACAATGCCCTCTTCTCTCTTGCACACTACTATAACATAAACTCACGAACCCCAGCCTCCAAACATGTTTCACTCTCGCGTAACCAGGGCTCTCTTTGGAAAAACCTAATCTCTCCCCTTAAAAACCCAAAGAAAACGAAAAATGAGAAAAGGAAAACCCCAAATATCGCCTAACCATGATCCTTCCTTTCGTACCAGAATCAGGAATCTGAAACCCCCATTTGTTTCCCTTCGATCAACTTTGATTCTCTCCCATTTGTCCATCTCTCCACAGTCCATTTGATCATCAAATCATCTCCAAAGATCATGATTATCGCATCTGTGTTGGCCTCCCTCTACATCAGGTTCTGCTCACACATTGGGTTCTTGGTTCGTGTAATCAAATTTCTCCCTCTGGTGCATAAACCACTTAGCACACAATAGATGGGTCAGCCACTAATTTCAATGCTGCGTTTTGACCATCACTAACTGAATTGACCATGAGCATCTCTACAATAAAATAAAACATAGATCAAGGGGTCAGATTCAATTTAGCACAATTAAGAGGGTATCTTGGAAAACTAGTTTTATTAAAAAGGGAGTCTTAAAAACAAGAGAACTAAAATGCAATAGAAGACTACTAAAATAAACATTTTTATCACATTTTTCTGAAAACTTTATTTTTCTAAACAATAAACAAAAACTAATTAATTAAAGACAAGGTGTCTCACAAAATGGAGTGCTAACAAGGTGTCTCACAAAATGGAGAAGCAAAACCATAATTCTACAAACTTGGAAACCAAGGCAAAAATTCTCTCAATTACGACGAGGACACATGACCACTAATCCTCTCCACTAGCAGCATGACACATGGCCATTATTCCTCTCTATTAGAAGCATGCCACATGGCAATAACATGTGTCTCACATAAGAGAGAAGCTTGTAGACCGTTATAGCCAAAGGCACACAAGCTTTTAGAAGGTTCGTGCTCCAAACTAGGGTTTTTACCTTAGACCCATGTGTCTCCTTAGGGCCCATCTCCTCTAGGCCCAAAACTCTACACTACAACCCTAGGCCTAAATACAAGGCCCAAAATAAAACCTATACTACTTGACCCAATTATACAAGACCCAAAAGGAAAACCCTATACTACTAGGCCCATAATACAAGGCCTAAAGAAACCTATTCTATTAAAAACTCACTGATGGCCTATGATGATAAGAGCTTGGGTCCTCATTTCACAAATGACCCCAACTCTTCTTTAATGTGCTTAACCATGGCTAGGGGGTAAGTCATCATGTAAAGAATCAGAAGATTTTCTTGTGTTGAGGTGAAAAGAGTGAAGAATATTTTATAGAGAAGATCCACTCTGAGTTGTTAATCAAGAAGAAAAAAAAAGGTTAACATACGCAATTTTTCATCTTTATCTTCTACCAATTCTACTGTTGGTCAATGCATAGACAAATGTGCACATGCACATATGTCCTTTCCTCATCAATGTTGTAACATCCCAATTTTTCATTTTCATAAGATCTATAAGTAATATGAATATCCTTATTCAATTTCCTAATTTAAAATAAACTTTATCATTAGTTTATTGGAAATGAAAAATAAATGTAAACATAAGACTATACTGCTACCTAAACATCTCCTAATCTTGATCGGTCTCTTCTTAATGTTGTGCATCTTTCTCAACCTCTATATTATCATCATTTCCCATGATACATCATGATCATCCTAGGTGGAAACCACAACCACAACCACAACCACAAACAGAGTGAGATACCATAAAACAAGAAAAATCTCAATTTTTAAAATAAACTCACTCCATATTTTAAAACCCAATATATATATATATATGTATATATCTATATGTATATATCTATATATAACTTTTCATAACAAGCCACAACAACACATTGGCTCATAGAGCTACCTGTACAGAGGGATTCAAATATCCTTTAAACTAACCACTTTAGAGCTTAAGCCCACACACATTAAACGCCAATTTGAAGAACTACTTATCTAGAGGAATTCAACCATCCTTTGAACTAACTACTATAAGAACCTTCACAAGCATAACAAAGCATTAACTTAGATTTCTCAATCTAGAGACATCTGTTCTTTGACCTTGACACTCGAGAGCCAAGTATCAAACACTAGTAAATGGAGTTCTCTATCTAGAGACAATCATCCTCTAATTTTGACACTCCAAAGAATTTCACAAAAAAACCTAGTTCATAGAGTTTTTAGTCCAAATAATGCTTAAAAGAGCCTAGCCCCAACAAACAACTTAGCTCTAACTAGAACTCACATAATGCTCATATGCATTCAACTAGAAGTACAAACCAACACAACTCTCACAAATACATAAAAAAACTCAACAAAAATCCTTATGGTCTACATAAACCTTTTCAAAAACACATTTTTAACATCATATGACACCAAAATAGAAAAAAACAAGTTAATTTCCACAACTTTTCCACAAATAACCACAATTTAACACTAGTAGTTGTATCTACACACCCAATTAAGAAAGAAAGTTAGCTTCCTTTGCAACTACCTTTAACATAACTCGCTACATCTACAAAAGCACAAACATTAAGTATGTTTTAGTCCCTAAACTTTGATGCACAACTGGAATTCGTCCTTGTCCAAAACTTTGATACGTTTTGGTCCTTAAACTTTAAAAATGAATGAATATAGTCCTTTTAGCCCAATTACAATAATTTTTTAATGTGTCAAAATAGTATTGATCGTTCTAAATAGTCATTTATAAAACTAGATTAAGTTTAATTGCTAAAGAAAAAAAAATGCACCCATCCAATCTAATCCAATTTCAATGAAATTTGACTTACTTAAAAAAATAAAGGGATTGAAATTAGATTAATATCAGTTAACTATTATATATTGTTCTAGCCAAAATGAAAAATCCAATTAACTAGAACATCCAAAGAGTGGTCTTTCTTTTTCCTAGAATCAGTAACCTCTTCACCCTTGTTTTTCCTTACCTTTAAGCTTTCTCTCTTTCCTTCATTCCTTTTCAACATCTTATTTAATGTCATCACTCGTCTTTAAACTCTATTCTTTACTATTCAACCCATCATCTCTCTTGTATAATCCTCTATAAATGCCTACCAGATCAAGATTTTACCAATCTGGGCTCGAATGGAATTGAGCCTAACACCACACAACCCTCTTAACCTTTAGGATTACAGAGTGTAAGGCTAGAAAATTTTAATTATCAACACAAACAATATTTTTCCTATTATAAGACCAAAAAAAGTTTGGTCTCTAAAGAACTACTAGGATGTATGTCGAATTTAATATCACATTTTGTAATTTATAATGTTCGAGAATATGAAATGTTAAAATGTTTCCGACCATGGCTCCATGTTCTTTCAAGGATGGATTTGATGCTGCTATTGACCAAAGCAAAAAGCTTGTTTCCTGATATAGAAATTACAGCTTTCGATCCCCTGAAAGAAGTTGTTAATGACGAGATTGTAAATGGTTAGCTTTGGGCGATGTTTCGTTCTTCTTGCTTTCTTTATCATAACAAAAATTCATGTATGTTCATTGTTGCATTTTCTTTTTTGAAAAACTTTGGATGTATTATCTATGCTACATCGTGTGAATTGTGGTAATGTTGTTCACTGTCACGACTTCTTATTGCAAAAATGGTTAAGCGTATCATAAAAATATGCAAGAGGTAAACAATTCCTTTTATGCCGAAGATATTGTAAAACTTTCAAAAATAAGTGAAACTGATGAATTTATCTACTCCATCAGTAATTATTCCCATCAGATTTACAAAATAAAATTTCTTCCATCGGATTGTTCCTTTTTATTCCTTAGGAGACTGGTTGTTGCCTTCAAATTTAATGAGATCTTCTTGAGTCCTTAGGAGACTGGTTGCTCCGATCGAATTTTTACTCATTCCCTAAGAATGTGGTTGCTCTCATCGATTTTTAGAAGCTCTTCCTTATTCCTTAGAAGTCTGTTTGCATCCACCGGATTTAAGGAGATCTTCTTTATTCCTTAGGATATTGGTTGCTCCTATCAAAATTTTTACTCATTCCCTAAGAGTTTGGTTGCTCTCATAGGATTTTGGAAGGTCTTCCTTATTCGTTAGAAGTTTAGTTGCTCCTATATGATAATTGGCATTATCATGATTTTGTTTTATTTATTTTAATTGTTATTTTAATTTGATATTTTAGGTTTTATTCAATAAAAGAGGAAAAGATAAATGTATGAATTATATTTTGCAAATAAATGGAAATCTCAGATATATGATAAGATTATCAAAAGAATGAGTAAAATATCAAATAGTCAAAGATCATTAACAATATTAGATATCCACAAAGTTGGTTACTAAAATTATAAGTTAGAATAATTAAAGAAAAATTCAAAGATATGGAATCTCCAAAGATTAAAAGAATATATCAAGGATTATCTCTTACAATTTATTCAAGTACGAAATCAAGTCCAAGTCCAATTATGAATGTCTATAAATAGAGGCCCTGACATAGGTAAAAAATAGACTTGGAGCATTCTGAAGGTTGAAGGCATTCAATTTCAACATTATTCTTGTGTTCAGTATGTCTAGGGGTAGCTAACTCCCTCATTCATAGGGGTTGGGTGTAATGTATTAATTCACTGTGAAGTCTTCATTCAATATAATCATTTTCCATAATGTCTTATGTTTTATTCTTATTTTAACTACATAGTCTATGAATTTTGCACATGCGGGAGTCCCTACTGATTTGAAAGATAGTTTGGGAACCCAAATTATGATATTTAATTGCATGTTCTAGATATGGTGCACATGTGGGAGTATCGGATGATCCAAAAGATAGTATGAAACCTAAGTAGGATAAACAACTATTGGTTTCACATGTTAAACATAGATGTGGTTAGTAATCATTCTTAAGCAACAACATATTGGCCATTAATGCAAACATAATAGTAAAAATTGCTAGACATAGAGTTTTTATTATTTTAGTTTAGGATTGTTTGTGACGAAATTGAGACATGTTACAAACAATGTGAGTGTGAGAGACAAAAATAGGAATATATTGTTTGATGTTTTTACTTTGAATGGAATCGTGAAACCCAATCCTGGTGAAGTTTTTATCTTATATTTTTCTCAATCAAGCTATTTGCTTCCATTTTGTCAATTTCTGTTTATTCTTTATATTTAATTCTAAACTTATTTTTATTTAAACCACAAATGTTTTGATATTCTTATCCTTTATTAGTAACAAATCAATTAATTTAAACAACATTAGTCCCTGTGTGATACAATATTTGGACTTGTCCATTGTATTACTTGTACGATTTGGTTATTAACATCGAATTTTAGGAGCTCTTCTTTATTCCTTAGAAGTCTCACATCGAATTTTTACTCCTCCCGTAAGAGTTTGGTTACTCTCATTGGGTTTTAGGAGCTTTTCTTTATTCCATAGTAGTCTAATTGCTCTCATCAGGTTTTAGTAGCTCTTCGTTATTCCATAGCAGTCTAGTTGATCTCATAGAATTTGTTCTCATTTCTTCATTGTTTGGTTGCTCTCATCAGATTTTAGGAGTTCTTCTTTATTCCTTAGGACTCTAGTTACTCCCATCAGACTGTTACTCCTTCCTTAAGAGTATGGTTGCTCTCATCAAATTTTAGGAGTTTTTCTTTATTCCTTAGAAATTTGGTTGCTCTCATTCGATTTTTACTCCTTCCTTAAGAGTCTGGTTCCTTTCATCAAATTTTAGGAGATATTCTTTTTTCCTTTGGAGTCTAGTTCCTCACATTGGATTTTTACTCATTCCTTAAGAGTCTAGTTGCTCTCATCAAATTTAAGGAGATCTTCTTTATTCCTTAGGAGTCTAGTTGCTCCCATCAGATTTTTACTCCTTTCTTAAGAGTGTGGTTGCTCTCATTAGATTTTAGGGGGCCTTCTTTATTCCTTAGGAATCTGATTACTCCCATCTAATTTTTACTCCTTCTTTAGGAGTTAGGTTGTTTTCATTGGATTTTATGAGTTTTTATTTATTCCTTAAGAGTATGGTTGTTCCATCAAATTTGTACCCATTCCTTAAGAATCTAGTTGCTCTCACTATATTTTAGGAGGTTTTCTTTATTCCTTAGGAGTCTGGTTGGTCCCATCCGATTTTTACTCCTTCCTTAAATGTTGGTTGCTTTTATCGAGTTTTAGGAGCTCTTCTTAAGATATGAAAACTTAAAGATATGTGTGCCGATCATGCTTAGGGTGTGTATTAAATTTGTCTATCTTGTGAAGATTTGAAAGATTGAAGATTGGATTTCAAAGTGAAGACAATTTGACATAGTATAGATGTCTAGGGTCTAGTTCTAGTCTTTTAACTTGTTAAATGGATTTTCAACATATTTATTGACTAGTTGATATAGTTTAGTAAGTTTCATATTCAATCAACTAAATTAACTTTCAATTAGTTGGTTTCACTTAACTGAAGTGAAATCAACTGATTGAATGGAAGAATCAACTTGTTGATATGCTAATAGATAGGCTATAAAATCTAGTTTTTCTGAGAGAGCTGCAACATTTCTGAGAGGCTATAAAATTTTTTGTGCAAGTGTTTGATCTCTTTCTTTTAGTTTGTTGTTTGATAAAGAGTTTCAAGAAATCTGTTTTTAACAATATTTATATGGTTTTTGTGTGATTTGACATAATCTGAAGCTATAATTCTTTTTGTATTGGTGATTGTATCAATCTTGATGAGTTGCTAAAGTTGTTTTTGAGGTTATCATTAAATTTGTTTTTGTTTTTTTTTTTGCATAATTTCCCAGTATTTCAATCGATTATTTTTGTGTTTTAATTTGTTGAAAAATACTGATTTGTTTGGTTGACTCCCTATTTAATGAAATCAACTTGTTAACTTGTTTTCAATCGATTGAAAATGCATGTTCCAGTAGCAATTTCACTATGAGTTCTTAGTCATTCTGATTCAATTAAATGTGTTTATACACGTTTAAAAGGAACTAAAGTTTTCGAAAATGCCAATTCCACCCCCCTTCTTGGCTAATTACTTCTTTCATTAATTAAAGAAGCTACTAAAACACCCACTCTTAATGTTCCAATTTTCTCTCAGTCTGAAGCCATTGCCACTAGTACAAATATGGATAGTGCCTCATTATATGAAAGAAAATGGTTAAACAATGGACAAAGTGAAAATTAGAATAGTAATATATACTAAAATATCAAAACCTTTTCCTTAGAACTAAGTAGAAATAAAGATTAATCTTTTTTTAAGGTGAAGAGGTTAAAGTAGAGAAAAACCCTTCTTAACAAAATCAACTTCGTATATATGACTAGGAGTTGGTAAAGATGTTTAAAGACTTTAATTGTTCCCCAACCATCAATGTGCTTATCACAAGGAAACATTATTCCTCAATGAGATACATGATGAAACATACTCCAAACACCACCATAAAAAAACAAATAACAATTAGAGTACTCATGTTTAGTGAGCAAACCCCACGAAATCAAATAGAAGGAAAAAATGGAGAAATCGGGAAAAAGGAGAAATCATGTTATCTTGAATCATTGGCAATCAAAAAGAGATTTTTATTATCAACTGATCATAGTGTCTCAACGCAATGTAGGACATTGAACAACTAATCCAATCACCGTACTAATTCTAAAGATATTTAATCTAACAAAAGTGCATTTAATTACTTAAGACATGCTTCTCCATAATTTCTCTACCACACAACTGAAAAGATCAAGTCACCGATCACGTAATATCAATTATACAAAATTAAAAACTAATGGAGAGATGACGTTAAGATGAATAAAAAAAATAGGAATTAACTTTAAACTATAAGTTCTAAAAAATAGGAATTAACTTTAAACTATAAGTTCTAAAAATGTTGTTTCTAAGATTTTAGAAAACCGCACTTCTCCTCCCGAAAATCCTGCAAGTTCTCAATGAGGCGTCTTTATGCAAAGCGATGATTACAAAAGGTATCAAGGTGATATGTTTTGAGGACGATGTGCAAGAGAGTGTGGATCAATGACATATGGTAGTAGAGGGCATGAATGCTCCATCCCACCACCCCATTGATTGTGATAATATGTATTGAAAAAGTCAATTTTTTTATTTGCATTGGAAAGTGTTTTACCGAAGCCGCATAATGGATGCAAAATGTTCTAGTCAAAAGGAAAAATCCAATTAACCAGAACATCCAAAGAGTGATCTCTCTTTTTTCCTAATATTAGTAACCCCTTTATCCTTGTTTTTCCTACCTCTAAGCTCCCCCTTTTCCTTCATTCCTTCTCAATGTCTTATTTAATGTCATGTCATCATTCGTCTTTAAAGTTTCTTCTTTATTATTCAACCCCTGATCTCTTGTAAAAATCTCCATAAATGTCTATCAAATATACATTTTACCAATTTGAACCCAAATGAAATTGGATCTAACACCACACATATATATAATTTTGAATGCATTCATAATATTATACAAACAATATCAATTTAATATATATCGAGTGTCAATAATTATTTTTTATTATGAATAATTCGTATGCTAAAAAGTATATCTTACAAAATTATTGATATAGATTAAAATAATATAAACCTAATTAGAATTACAAAATATATATTTAAGAAAATATTGCCCATAAAAGAAAAAAGAGATTTAAACATAACAAGTAGGGATATCAAAAGAATTCATACTCGCGAGTATTCGCAGATAAAACTCGCAACAGGTAGGAAATTGATATTGTAAATAGATACCTGCAGGTAATAGGTATGAGTATTTTTTATTCCCGCATGTTAACGGGGCGGGTACGGGTATCATAGTATACGTACTTGTGGATACCCGTACTCACTATACTCTAATTTAAATTGAAAAAAATAAAATACATGATTAAAATTTAATATATTGATTTTGAATGAGTTAAGTTTTATCAATTGGTTTAAAAAAATTGCATTTCTTTGTAAATTGTCATTCAATATTATTAAAAAAATTGCATTTCTTTGTAAATTGCATTTCTTTATCAATTGGTTTAAATAGATTATTTGAAATTTATGAATGTTATATATTATATTTTATTTGAATTTATGATTAAAATATGTTTTTAAATATTAAAAAAAATTTATAAATACCTGTGGGTACCCGTGAATATTAAAAAAAATAGGCGGGTACCCGCATAATAGATATCCGCACGGATATGAGAATGGGTACATGACATATATTTATCCAATGAATAGAGTAGGGAAAAACTACTACTTATATCCTACCACTTGATATCCCTAATAACAAGTTTAGAAATGATTTTGTTTTAATTTATTTCTTTTTCCTCCGTATGTCTCAACCAACACTAATTTTTTTTATCGGATAAAAATTGAATAAATAAGGAACATAATTTTAAATCTTAAGCGCAGTCAATGTTAATTCCCCTATTAAATTGTTATGTTACTATTATCTCTTTAACTTTACATATAAGTAAGGAAGAACTTAGTTAATAATAAATTTTCCCTCACCTAATTAAGAAAAAACATGGCATTTTAGATGTGTAACGACATGACATTTTAGATGTCTAACAACATGACATGATATGTTGGAATATGAGGTTGCTTATCACACACGCATGCAGTGTGTTGTCGTATTTTTTGGCCTCAAACGAGAACAAATATATTATAGGGTGGAGACTTTCAAAAGTTACTGTTTTTTAATTTTCGACATTTAAGCCACTAAATTCATATTTCCCAGTATATAATATGGCAAGAAACTACACAATAATCAATGTTATATAATTGAATTTGTCAAATAAGACCACGATCACACTTATAATAACTGTCACATTAGAAGAAAATAGAGATTAAAACGATAGTGGATGTTAAATTAGTGAATTTTTATTTTAATTATTATTAAAAATATCGTTTTCCATATTTATTAAATTTGAAATAACTGCTCTTAGTCTTGTAAAATATGTGAACTTTTGTTAAATACTTATTTTATTTTTATGTTTGTAAATTTTAGTTCTAATATATTTTAACATAAATAAATAGCACATTTGTTTAAAAAATATTCTGTAAGATTATATCATGATATATTATTATGAGTAACTTCAAATAATTACTTGATATTTTATTTAATAGTTAACCAATTTTTCATATAATATCACAATAATAATTTTTAATTTGAAAAAATAAAAAGAAATGTTATAAATACCAAAATCAAAATTTACTAATTTTATTGAAGTAAAAATATGGTATGACTTCAGTTTAATCGCGATTACCAAAATTCAGTGTACATGCCCAATCAGAAGAAAATCACTTGTCTTTATTTCTGAGCAGCTTCTTTATTATTTCTTATGTAGAAACATATACCACGTTATTAAGAGGTAACCTCTCTCATTATTATTTTCATGATTTTATCGGTCGGCCACTTCAAGAAAATTGAATAAAATATAGGTATAGTAATCAAATGATAACTAATTATAGTTTATACTCTTCATGTTTTTTAATTCCAATTATAGCTTCACTCCAAATATTCAATTAATAAAAGTTAGACATTGAATATTGGCATGAATTGTTAGGACCAAATTTTCATTTTAATTAGAAAATAACACTAAAAGTCCTCACAGCACAGTATTGCACCTAAACTTCATCAAAGAAATCGTTTTTATTAATATGTTAATTAACAAATTTTATACCACATTTGTAATAATTTAACTCTACCTTTTCTTGTTACTTAAGAGAGATAAAAACATACACAAATATTTAAAATTAATTATATTTTCTAATCTATTTACAGCTAAAGTAAGTCTCTTGAACAAATTAATTATTAAAAGAATAATAAATATCTAAAAACTTTTATATGTAAACTTTTCAGTTTTTCTCTATCCTTCTAACACTTAATAAAAAAAAATTCTTTTTCACTTGATTAAACTCAATTTATTTATATTTTAAAATAAAAACATTATGTTATTAATAATAAATATTTATTGAATAGAAAATGGAGTTAGTTTACATGAAGATAAAAATAAAAATAAAGAAAATGGTAGTATTAACTTTTGAGCTCATGCATTATTTTTTAGTTGGAATTATAAAGAAAAACAAATAAGAGATGTGTGATTTGAACTTCCTTAATTGTGGCACTATCCCCCACTTTCCACACTCATGCAGTGTTCAGAATTCAGAGAAGAAAACAAGAAAAGAAAAAAACACTATGATCCTCTCTTGTTCCCTTCATCAAAACCACTCCCTCCATGACTATAGAATCCAGAAGAACCATAATCACCCTGAGAAGTTGAAGATGGAAATGCAGAAGAAGATGAAGAAGACAGAAAAAATGGCACAGGTGGTGACTGAGAAGAACCGTAAATAACATCCTCACTAGGATGGTGCTGGTAAAGCCCCAATGCAACACGTTGAAAATCATCATCATCCCTACATTTCAGCAACCGTGCATACTCCATCAGACCCGGAAACCCTTCTGCTTCTTCTGATGTTTGTGAAGTTTGATGATCGCCACCAACGTGTGGTGGAGGTGGTGGTGGTGTGAAGGAAGAGGGTTGTGCAGAAGCTGAAGAAGTGGTGGTGGTGGTTGCCGGTGGTAGTGGTGATGGTGGCACAGCAACACGTTCAGGAAAATTGAGCTTGGCTTTGCTTCCTTTGAACTTCAATGCAGCAACATCATAAGCCATAGCTGCAGCTTCTGCTGTGTCAAAGGTGCCAAGCCACACTCTTGCTGCTTTCTTAGGGTCTCTTATTTCAGCTGCCCATTTTCCCCAAGGTCTTTGCCTCACTCCTCTATAGTGCTTTTTCCTAATATCAGCATTACCTTCAAATTTCAAACATTCATTCATATAGTTAGTGTGCAACATTCTACTCTAAGTTGCAAACACAAAGGAAAAAAAGTAAAGAAAAGAAAGTTTGCAGTTTTGTTCACAGAAAAAATTGTATTTATTATATGAGTAAAGAAGACAAAACTTTGATTTTCATTTCATTAAAACAAGCACATGCGAGGTAAAGTTTGGTCCATTTTGAAGACTATAGTGTGCAAAGATACAAGGAGAGTGGAAAAAATGCAATGTGAAATTGAATGCAGAACATTTAATGGTGTGGTCAAAGGTAGACTAGAAAAACACAGATGGAGCATGAGAGCCAATAATGATAAATGGAAACGTGTCAAATCCAACTCTCTTGTTATTATAGCAGATCCAGGATTCGAGAAGGTTGTGCAGATGCAGTAACAGATGAAGTTTTTTTTTTTTTTTTCTTTTTTGTGAGGAAAAGAACAAAATATGGCAGAAACTAACTTTGTTATGCTTTTTGTTTTCCTCTACTTTTGAGAGAGAAGAAGCATCACGTAAGTTGCACTCGGTGAAAATATCTTTGAAAATGTTAGAGAACAATACAGTAGGATAATTAACCTTTATCTAATCATCTCACAGAAGAAGATATATATTAGAATTTCCAAAATGAAAGAAAAAGAAAAATCATGAGATATATGGATCTTGATTCATTGATGGTAATAAAATGAAAAGTGATGATAATCAAGTGTACCTTGATTTGTAGCTTGAGATGGATCTTGGGTATTGATAAATTTA
>Ga0209589_1007055_pt1 | contig 18250 bp, 10 predicted proteins | sample CowpeawhiteBW_FD_187525 | JGI IMG/M metagenome (GOLD analysis project Ga0209589, IMG submission 187525) | Root nodule microbial communities of legume samples collected from California USA - Cow pea white BW (SPAdes) (version 2) | ecosystem: Host-associated > Plants > Roots > Nodule | place: USA...
AAAAAAAAAAAAAAAAAAAAAAAAAAAAAAAAAATTTAAAACAAAAAAAAAAAAAAAAAAAAAAAAAAAAACATTAAAAAAAGGAAAAAACAAAGTTATTGAATGCAATATATTTGTGTCTTAAATATCAAATATGAGACAATCACCATATATTAATTCTTATATTTTGTTCTCTACCATACCTAACTTCAAATTCCATTTGTAATATTATACATACACCAATTGCATATTGCACATGCCTTAGCTCATACTTATAACTGTTGCAGTTAATCGAGGCTTATTGTTGCATACATCTAACTTATCTTAAGTATATTCGATAATTGCCTTTTGTTTTTTTTTTTTTCATAATTTCTACTGTGATCTTGGTTTCTAAATTTTTACAAGTAAAATGACTTCAGTCAGATGTAGGGATGACAATGCGGGATGGGTCAGGCAGACTGGCCGCAAGTCTGCACAAAAAATACAGGACGAATGAGTTGAGATGTTGAACTCATTGGCCCGTAATGGTCTATCCTGCATAGACTCGTAGTCTGCGGACTAAAGGCGGGGTAGAGCGGGATGACCCGTTGACCCGCTTATAAAATTATATATTATTATTGTTTTAGTTCTCACATTATTCACCACGTTGTTTCTTTAAGTTTCTTTTATTTTTTTTATTAATATTATTATGTTTATGTGTAATAATTGTATATAAGATATTGATTTTAGTTATTGATTATGAAATATCTTTTTATATATTTTTAGGTACATATCTTGTAAGGTGACATATTGTTATTGTATTTTAGCTATCATTTTCGTTGTTATTTTTCTTGTCTTTGATTAAGTAAACTAATTGGAATTATTTCAATAGAAAATAAATATCAATTATTTTATAAAAAAATAAAAAATAAATTTATTTTGCTCAACAAAAAAAAAAACATATCGCTCATCACAAATGCGAGTCAGTCCACGAACTTGTAGAACAAGACAGACTAAAAAAGTGAATCCGATATTTGCGGACAAAAAAGGACGGACTGACCTGGTTTGCCATCCCTAATTAGATGTTTATATATGAAATAAACATTTCTATATATTTATATTTCCTTTTAAACTGAATTTCAAACAAAAAGTACTCAGAACACGCTTGTTTTATCCTTTGTCAGGAAAGCTTTTTACACAGATTTGTCTGAACTGGTTATCAAAATAATTTTTGGAATCTATATATATCACTTATGGTCTTTCAAGAAATAAGTCTAATTCAAAAAATAAAAAACTTAAAAAAAATATTATGATTTTTTTTATACAACGTTAAAACTTACATTCATAAAAAAAAAATTAAAGGGAAAAGGGAAAGAGATGCATGATGTTTGGTCTGTGTCTGCATTGATGAAAATATTCAGTCCTCTTGCACTATATGATTAGAATGACTGATTTAGCATATTCATGCATAGCATAGCCCAGTTGACTTTGTCCTATGAAAGCTTTTGATAACTCTATAATTAAATTTATTGCCAGTCAGAAACAATAATAATGTTGAATGAGTTTTTATTCTTTCCACCACTGAACATCTTCTTTTCTTGTTTGCATTTTTTCCTGCATTCATGACTGTTTTAAATATATAAGAAAATATTTTTGAATACACAGAAGATTAAAAATGAAAAGTGGATAAATATGTTGAAGAAGGTGAGCTATAAAGAAAGCATTTGAGAGTAGTATAGGTAGGTAGGTAGAGATTGTTGAGGTCTAAATTTGGATTATAAATTATGGGTGATAGTGTATAATTATGATGGATGATCGATAATTGAGGAAACTTAGAGAGATATAATTGATTTCGTAGATGTAAACTCAACCAATTACCAACACAAACAAATATGAATCATTATGCCTCCATACACCACCAAACCACCTAAATTGCTGTTAACTACTTCCGACAAATTGAATCTCTACATCATCAAAACAACGTTAATCATTAATACTATATCGTTTCTTTTTACTGTTTATTTAATCTGTAATTACTTAGTTTTTATAGTATGTGATTTTCTTTTGGCAAGTTTGTTAACTTTTTATAATAATTATAATATTTTTTTGTTTAATCTTGAATGATAGAATTTATCAATATAGTTTCATTCTTTTTTTTTTCATCTGTGTATCGTTCAAAATATGTCTAACTTGGTCGATAAACAGAAATAATTGTATTTTGGCAAAATGAGATCTTTTAACCTAACGGATTTAGGCACATAAATTGTGGTTCTCTACTTCAATCTAAGTTGACATTTATTTGAGTTTATTCACAAAAAAATAAACACCTAAATGAGTCAAACATTTTTTTTCTTCTAAATTGTTCATGTTATTTATTTTCTGTCATAGCCTCGTAAGGTTGATTTCGTCGTATTAATTATTTATTCCAGATAAAATTAATATAAAACATTTAATGTTACGTTACAAACCTAAACCATCACTTAGTATTACTTAAAGAATGTGTTAAAACGAGACTTTTTGAAATAGATGAAGAAGTGTTTTGTGAGGACACATAAATTTTTTTTAAAATTTAGGTTAAAATACTTTCTTGATCCCAATTTTTATCAAGTTTTGTCAAATAAGTTCTAATTTTGTTTTTGTATTCAAATAAGTCTAAATTTTTGTCAATTTTGTTCAGTTTGGTCATTTTTTTCTAACACCGTTTAAATCATTAACAGTCATGAATGAATAATGACTTTCACGTGTCACTTTTTGGTTATTTTTTTATTTTTATTTATTTTTTAATTTTTTTAAATGTTCACGTGTCAACTCATCAGCGTTGTCATATGTTAGAGTGAATGTTTTATATTCAATTTTGGTCTCTATATTCCTTAGTTTTGTTCAATTTATTTTCAATTTTTGTTAAAGTGAACTAATTTTGTCCCTCTCCAAATTGAAATCAAATTTAATTTTTATATTAAAATTCACATTTTGTATTAAATATTTTTATATAATATATTAAAATTCACATCATTATAACTTTTATATAAAAATTAAATTTGGTCTCATCTTCGATAGAGAAAAAATTGGTTTATTTTAAACAAATTTAGAACTAAATTTAACAAATTTAACAAATATAGAAACCAAATTGAATATAAAACATTAACTTTGATATGTGACACATTGCTAGGTTGACATGTGTACATTTAAAAAAAAAAAACATAAAGTGACACATGACAGTCACTATCCATTACCGTTAATGATTTAAACATGGTTAGAAAAAAAAACTAAATTGAAGAAAATTGATAAAAATTGGGACCTATTTGAACACAAAAACAATATTAGAATATGTAACCAAACTTACGAAAATTTGATCAAAAAGATATTTTAACCTAAAATTTAAAAACATTAAAACTCAATATTAAAAAAATTAAACTTATATTTAATACTAATTTATTGTTTGTTTAATAGTAAATCTTAATTAAGTATTTTTCTTTTTTCTAAAAACATACAAGTAGTAATTTCTAAATAAGTTAAATCAATGAACTAAATTACTAAAAAAGAAATATTTTCTACATAAATTATTAGTTTCTATTCTAAAACTAAATTAAAAAAATTTAACAAGATATATTAAATATTTTCTTAACAACTTTTCTATAACTAATCTTTGTTGCACTTGTTGGTCTGGTTCAAATAAATTTTATATTTGATCGACTAAATTAACAGAAAAATATACCTTTTTAAAGTCTAAAACCAAAATTTATGATAGAATCTTGAACGAAATCAACATGATGAATGATCACAAACATGTTTTAGTTATCCAATAGAACATGTTCCTAGGTAATTGTGAGAGAGGAAAAAAAAAAAACTTTGACTTTGTGGAAACTCCATTTCCAAGCCTTTGTAAAGGGTAAAACAGAAAGAAGCTGTAAATCGGTGGAAAGCTATGATCATAAAGGGCAGCATGGTGAGCAGTGTGTGAAACAAAGGTTGGCACTCTAAAAGATTGAATTATAACGTGACAAAGTAGGAATTGTTTGAAGAAATGGGAGGTTGAAGGTGTCACAACTTTAGGGCAATAAGATCATTGTTGAAAAGGACCTTAGGAGGGGTAGCAGGGTACCTTCTCTAGGGTTTCAAAGAAAGGATTGAAAACTTGAGGGGAAAATAAGGAAGCATGTCCTCAATTTGGCATCATGCTGTTGGCCATCAATTGACACCACCATAAAGTGTACTCATACCCCAATTGGATTGTTCCCCATCATTCTTTTTCCTCCTTTTCCTTTGCCCTTTCGTGCTTCTTAACGTTAAATATAAACCTCTAATTACCCTCTAACCCTTCATAGAGTTACTTCCCTTGGGGCCTCTGCCCTTTCTCAACACGCCATTCTTTTCATTTTATCTTCACAACAATGATATCATAATACTCATTTTCACTACTTTCTTAACTATATATAAGTATAATTATGTTCAGAATACTATCAAACACTAATTCTGTCATATTCTGAAACGCTATAGTGTGTTTGCATTGCAGTTTGTTTTGTTTGTTCAAGTTAGCTCAAGTTTTTTTCTTCATTATATTTATAAATTTTCCATTTTGCACATTGGCATGCACAAATAAACAACCTTTTTCTTTACAAAAATGCATGGTGTGGTTAGTGATATGATAGGAGGGGGTGGTGGATTGGATTACGCAATGGTTACCATGATTGCTTGATTCAACGGTGGAGATTCCCCGAGTGAAAAAGCTAGAAGGAACAGCGTGCCAACGTGACCCCAATATAGAACAAGAGCCTCACTTCTTTTCCACCATTGACATTCTTTCACTCTACCTTCTCCACTCTTTACTCAGCAATTGGCAACTTCTCAAAAACCTCTCTCGCTCACTCTGCAAAGGGTAAAGACTCTGTTCACAATTGCATTCCCAGAGAAACTGAACCTTCTTCCTGCACAAGCAAAAGCCTCACATGTCGTCGGATATAAGCTAGATTATTAGCCACCCTTTTTCTTTCCTTCCTTTAACTCAATCTTCTTCACACCCCTTTTGGAATCTGACAAGGTTGTTTGTTATTCAATGGCTAGTTGCGAGATTTGCTGCGTTGAGTCTGGTGTTTCAGTTTTAGCGTTAAGTGTGGTGGTGGGTTCGGTTGTGTTTTGACTGTAGTGAGGGATAGAGGGAAGCTTTGGTTGGTGGGGTGGTGGGAATTGGCGGGGTGAGTAATGGGTGCGGATCGTCTGATACTGCCAACAGTTGGACCGCCATTAAAACGGCGAGCGGGGTTGCGGAGGAAGCAAGCTGGAAGAGGTTCCTACAGAGGGAGCTAGGGGAAGGAGGGTGAGTGTGTGGTGTTGGAGGGGTTTTATTCTTTTTTGGAGGATTGGAATTCACGACCCTTTTTCTCGGGGGAGCCTTCGGGGTGTTAAAGTTTCTGACTTGTTGAAGGAGGGGACGACATGGGTAACAACTTGCACCAAGTACTCAGAAGCCTCTGTTTTAATACTCACTGGAACTACGCCATCTTTTGGAAGCTCAAACATCGTGCTCGAATGTATGATTCTACTATTTATCTTGTTATTGTTGGTGGTGCTTCTGGTGATAATTACTTATTTTTTGTGAGTGTTCCTTGTGTGTTGCGTCTTTCCTTTGGTGTGTCTTTGAACTTACCCTCATCTTAGATGCAAGCAACTCCCAATAAGCTAAATTGGGTGAAGTTGGGGTTATGCATGTTTGAATAGTTTGGTCCGAAATTTGACTTGGCCATTTACTCTCCAGTTTAATTTGATCGGTTGTGTGCATTTTCCAGCTTTTGCCTGTTTAACTGATGTTATAAGGCTAATGGGTTTTATCAACTGTTAGAGATCCCTAGTAGATTAATGATATGATATGATCAAAATAGTGCACCTAAGCGGAGACAATTTTCATCTTCCTGATTGGTTTTGTGGGGTTGAGGTAACCAAAATTCTTATATCAACTTTTAGTGTGAAGGATATTTTTAGATATTATTTGTTCTGTTTTGTCCTTTTTCCAAGTTTGGTGATTTCCATGCTTTGTTAGAATTTAGAGTTTTTGTACTTAGAAGGGCATGGCATGTGTTGTGTATCTACTCTCTTGAATCCATATCATTGAACTGTTTTGCGAGTGTTTTCGCTCTTTGATGGTTTCTAATTCTGTCATTTTGTTTTAGGATTGTGATCCTTCTGTTATTTGAAATGTTTTATGTTGTTTTCATTGTAGTGCGATGGAAGTGGGATAAATGTGGCATTTGTTATTGTTTATATAAAGTGTACTGGTAGTAAGTTCGTTACTGTTGAATGATGTACTGTTGCTCTCGCAATTTTGGTGATTCGTTTCTTTTGGTTTCAGATTAATTTATCAGTGTTGAACTTGAATTCCATAATGTTGTCCCCTAAAGTTTCTCGCTATGGTACTTGCTTGCAGGATCTTGACATGGGAGGACGCATACTATAACAATCCTGATGATTATGACTCTTCAGAAAATAAGCACTGCCAGAATATCTTGGAACAGATTGGTTATGGGAAATTTTCGCACAACGCATTAGGGTTAGCAGTGGCTAAGATGTCATATCATGCATATTCATTAGGAGAAGGGTATGAGTAGTCAAATGTATAATGGATACTGTACACAATTTGATTATCTTTGTTTAGCTCGTCCTAAAATTCTTTCTTCACAGTATTGTTGGACAGGTTGCTGTTACAGGAAAGCATAGGTGGATCTGTGCAGATAATCAGGTCGCAGGTTCTGGCTTGTCTTTTGAGGTGAAGATTCTTGTTATTTAATATCATCATTAAGGATCTTCCAACCTCGGAGTATCATGTCAATATGTTCCAATAATTCTTATTCCTTTCCCACTTTTTGGTTTAATTTTCAGTTTGCTGATGGGTGGCAGTCTCAGTTTTCTGCTGGAATCAGGGTATACTAACTGCTTTATTATTTTTTCACAGCTTTGCAACACATGTGTTTACCTAAAATCTGGAAAAGTGAACTTTCTATTTTCACCCAGAAATTAGACCTTCCATACTTTACAAATCCTTAGGAGATGGACAATTTTTTAATTTTAATAGTATATATGGAAAACTGTGGTTGATAGGGTAATAGACACAATATGACATTATTGGGCCACTATGTGACTCTACTTGCCACTGAACTGCACTCAAGCTGATTATGTTGCATTCTGGTCTAGTGCACTTTATGTTAGTAACCAGAGTCACTCTGGTTACATGAAGAATTTCATTGATTAAGCTTTAATTTTGTCTTGTAGACTATTGCTGTTGTTGCTGTAGCCCCACTTGGTGTTATTCAGCTTGGCTCTCTTAATAAAGTAAGACATTTTTTTCTTTTTAAACTAGATTTGATTTTGTACCATAATAGTGGATAATATGGTTATATGGTTCAAGAAGGCATATATTATCTCTTTATGGCTGTGCAAAACAACAGCCTTTTCTATTCAGGATTTCAAAAATTTTTTGCACTCAAGTTTAAAAGATTATACTAGTGGCTAGGGGCTTGGGTAGTTTGTTGCAACCATAGGTTCAAATCTCACTGCCACTGATGCACCAAAAAGATAGATTTGCACTAATTTGTTTAGATGTTGTCAGATAACATGGCTTGCTTATATTTCTTTAATTCTTTTCCAACTAATTTTTGGTAATTTCTGGTTGTTGACTGAGATATTGGTTAAATACTTTTACAATTCTAATTGTATGTGGTAGGTAAATACACAGATAGTGAAAAATAAAGAGAAATGGAGGAAAGGTTAACAACTCACCCCTTATTTTGTCATAACAGGCTTTACGCATCATGTAATTATGTTAGGCAACAGGTATACTAATTTACAATTTGCTAAACTACCTACAAATACTAGATAATTTGGCATGAAAACCAGATTGAGGCATGTTCTAGTACCATGGACAACTATGTCATGTATGACTACCCTGACCTTGGTTAATGACCAGAAGCAGTTATATACTCTACTGGTGCAAGCTATGAAGCACCAACACTTGAATTTGTTCAAGTATCCGTATCTAAGTCTTATCCAATACTGATACAGTAGGATACTTCATCGACATATATCAATGAAATATTCAAACCTATGAAGTACCAACACTTTTATTTATTTAACTTGTATGATACTAATTCTTTTGGATACTTCATCAGTGCATGCTAGTTAAGTGTCTGTGCTTTTAAAGCATTTATATCCAACAAAACTACAAGAAACATATAAACCCTTGAAACATTGCATCTTCATAAACCAAAAAGGGAAGTTGTTCTCATATGAATTATTTTTAAAAAGTAATGAGATTGATAGTATTGTTCTTTTTGTGTGAATAATAGAAAATATTTATGATAGCAATGATTTATAATTTATGCACTGAGCACATTGAAAAATCCATGCCATGAGGGGTTGGGAAAATTCATGTAGTTTTTTTATTAGGGGTGTGTTGTACAATATAGTTTCCTGTCTATAATATTAGAATTTCATTGTCTTGTCTTGGGCTATTATATGATTTTGATGATTTGGGAAGATTTCCTGGAAATGATTTTATATGGAAATCAAATTATTATTGATTAATTTTTAATAATTTCCTTCTCTTATGACATCCCTGGTAGCAGGTGATTGAAGATATGGGGTTTGTAACTCATATCAGAAATCTCTTTCTGTCTACTCAAAATTGCCCCATAGCACAATGTCCTAGTCAAGTACAGGGTAGTTTGAAGAGTTCTTTATCTCAGGTAAGAGTTTGTCTTCATTTCTCCCAACGTTCACACGCCGTCATGGTGCATGAATGTGCAGATTTGGGGTTTATGTTACTTTTAACAATGCATTTTTAAACACACTACTAATATAGTGAGATCGTAACCTTAATGTGTTGAGCATTATCATGAAGTTTATATTTCTTTTTTTTTTTTAGCTGGATATATCGAAGGAAAATTTGTCTTCAGATGTTTTGCCGACTGACTTTTACAATTCACAAAAATCTATGAAAAGTGAAACAGCAGATGTTTTAATGTCCCTTCAATGTTCTGAGAAGAACTATGAACCTTATTCTGCTTGTCAGAAAATGTCTGATAACGTGGCCAAACAGGAGGGGCCTGAATTGTACAGTGATGAAAGTTCCATTTTGCTTCAGTCAATATCCAATATGATGAATGTGGAGCATCATGATTTTAAAGAGATGAAGCCTCTCTATGGGAGGAAGTGTGAAGAAGGAAGTAGTGGCTGCAAAGATGTGAGGTTGGAATCAGAAAACAATGTCTCGTCATTTTTAAGTGACTTTATTACAGATAATGATTTAATATGTCCATCAGATAAAGTCAGAGTTGATTCTGCATGTTTTCCTTCAGCTTTTCTTGATACAGTTGTTTGTGAAACTGATAAGTTGCATTGTGTGGATAATAACCAAAAAGGAGTGTTGAATTTCACCCAACCTTCAGATGCAAACTCCCAACATGTTGAAAAGCCAAAGTTTGGTTCTGAGCCTTCTTACAATGATATGTCAAATGTGTTGAATTTCCCTGCTGGTTGTGAGCTACATGAAGCACTTGGACCATCTTTTCTGAAAGGGAGTAAAAGTTTTGATTGGCCAGCGCAGCTTAATCAAGATATGAAAACTGTTGAAATGTCAGATGAGATCAGCACCAGCCAATTGACTTCTGAATCTCGTCCTGAGCATCTTTTGGAAGCAATGGTGGCTAACATTAGCCACAGTAACAATGATGTTAATAGTGAATTATCGTTTTGTACATCAATGCAATCTGCAATGGCCTCAGCAAAAAATCATGAAGCTTCTACTCATAATGTGTATGCTATTAATTCAGAAGGTTATTCAATAGATCAGTTCTCTCTTGTCAAAGAGGACAAACACCATTCTCTGAGTTCATCATCAGGGATATGTGGTGTTATGTCCTCCAAAGGTGTTTCATCTACATTCCCCAGTTCAAGTAGTGGACAACTTGAAAGGTCATCTGAACCATCTAAGAACAGCAAAAAGAGGGCCAGACCCGGGGAAAGTTGTAGGCCGCGACCAAGGGACAGACAATTAATCCAAGATCGTATTAAGGAGTTGAGAGAGTTGGTTCCAAATGGAGCAAAGGTATCTGTTTCCTCTTTGTTTTGTTGGGTTTTGAGTAATGATCACAGATCTGGTTCATGTGGCTAAAATTTTCATTGTAACTTCAACAGTGCAGTATTGATTCCCTACTGGAGCGCGCCATAAAGCACATGCTGTTTCTCCAAAGCATAACTAAACATGCTGACAAGCTAACTGACTTTGGTGATACAAAGTCAAAGGTAAGGATTTTCTTGCTTTTCTTGATGTAGTTCCAACATCTTCTTCATCTGAACTTATGTCCATTGTTTAACACTGATGAAATTTTGCAGCTGCATCACATGGAAGCAGACATTCTTGGATCCTCTAGTTATGAGCAGGGCTCAAGCTGGGCAATGGAGGTAGGGGGTCATCTGAAAGTTCATTCAATATTAGTGGAGAATCTTAGCAAGAATGGACAGATGCTTGTTGAGGTACATATGACTTGAAAGTTAAAATTTGATTTATTCTATGTTACTGATTAATTAGTAATCATAATACATGAGAAAAATCTATGTAGTAAGCTATTGAGTATGTTCTCTGTTCTAATTATAGCTTTTTGCTGTAGATGCTGTGTGAGGAGTGCAGCCATTTTCTTGAAATAGCAGAAGCCATAAGAAGTTTGGGTCTTACCATTTTGAAAGGTGGAACTAAAGTTCATGGTGAAAAGATATGGATATGCTTTGTTGTCGAGGTAATTTTAAGACTCAGTTTGGGTCTTATTTTGATATCCAAATACATTACTCCATAGATTGTTGATGAGCAAAGTGTGTGTTGACAGGGTCAAAACAACAGAAATGTACACAGATTGGATATCTTGTGGCCGCTTGTTCAAATACTGCAATCCAAGAGCACGGTGTATTCACAATAACTGATCGGTTCTTGGAAACTTTGTTGCCCCTCACTTTGTAACACATTCTTAATCTCTGAATCAAATGATTCTCACCTACTTTGTTATAAGAAGACATAGGGTGTGGTGGTGTGGTCTTTTTTTATTATTGAAATGCGTGATTGTCTTTGTTTAAGTTTGACACTGAAAATAGCACAATACATTGAATATATATTACTCACTTAGTACATTAAATTGGTACCAGCAAGGCTCAAGTTTCTATGTTCTTAATGATCAGTGAAAATGTGGTCAGAATAGTGGGAAAATGATCAGTCAATCTTCATATTTAACAAACTCAGTCGAAGCATTACATTTAGCTTGTTTAAATAAAATAATAATAATAATAAATAAATAAAACTAAGTTTGATCACCATTTTATTTTTGCAATACAAACACGAACTTCATGGTTTTAAAATAGGACTATAACCACCTTAAGTTTAAACAGACAAGTTAATATTTCTAAAATATTTTCAGTGTTAAAGTTTTACCAGGGTAAAATATTAATTTACTAAAGTTAATTATTTCACCATATTATATAATCTAACAAGAGTCGCTTCATATTTACGGAACAATTAAATTTTCACCTCTTTCATATAAATACTTTATAAAAATACATAACCAAAATATTTTTTAAAGAAACTATTTTCTAAATTATTATTTTCAACGAAATATGAAGAATTTTAGATTTCCAACTCTGCCTAACGCTGTACTACGTTTGTAAGAGCTGAAATAAGCAAGAATGGATGAGAAGATAAATACATTGACAATGGAAAACCCATTGTCTGAAACGACAAGAAATTGTTAATATTATGGTGAACTCCAGTTCGGAAAATTTCATCAATGACATGTGTGGAAGAGGGAAATACTTCACTGTACATGCACTTTTATACTGCATTTCTTGCACTCTTTCTTCAGAAACTGGTTTACGCACTTTGTTGCTTTCTCCTTTTCTCTTCACTGACTTTTGCATGCAATAACTGGTTTAGTTTAAATATTTTTATCATGCAGAGTCAAGAACATTATCGGATTTCATGTGTTTTTTCTTTCCAATCAAACTATCTTAAAAAATTATTTTCCCACTATTTCTTTTATATTGTTCTTCAGCCGACGCCTATTTTCACTTTATTTATGGCTTCCTATATCTTTCATCCCTATCAAACTTCGTCCACCTATTGAAGGTGTGATAATTTGACGTGCATAAGAATGCGACACAAACAAGTTGGAATTTCATACACTAATCGAGACAGTAGGAAGAAAAATTGAAGATTTGTCTTGTGAGCTGTCAATATTCTCTCAGTTCCAAACGGAGATAATTGGCAATTACTATATTTGATTTCCTATAAGAATCCCAGTGAGAATATACCTTATTCGAAGCATGAAATAGATATAACGAACCAAAACAATACTCAATTTTGTTGAAATAAACTTCTCTAAATACATCTCTATTTTTAACCACATCGGGTGAAAAATTCAAATGAGCATTCATTTCCTTGCCAAACCAAGAGAACCAAAGAAATAAATAAAAAAAACAAGAAACACAAATCACGGGCCAAGGTGGGGGGGAAATCAAGCTTAATTTAAAATAGCAACCGTCAGTTTTACCTTTCGATCAAATCCGCTAGATAACGAAATTGGCACTCAAAGTCTGAATGAACAGGCTCTGATAATTTTTTTCCCTCTTCGTATACAAGTTATCGAAAGATAGTTCCTATTGTCAAGCAAACCAAAAAATAACATACAAATATAAATAATTATAAATTAAATATAATCCGCGACGAATGGTACATTGAATACTCATTAGGGGGGCATTTGTTCTGAAACAGACACCTAAATCAAATCCTGGAGAATTGGAAAAGGGGTGTAACGAGCAACCAGGAACAATCCAAGAACTCATTGCAACTAATAGGTTTTTGTTTTGGGAGCCTTCTTCTTGGGTTGCCTTCTAGGAATGGAGTTTTTCATCCCAACGAAAAACAACAAAGCACCGAAGAGGGCCATATTCTGCAAGGAGTACAATATTCGATAAATTGCAACAATACATGAAACATTACAGCTCTAGTTGAGCATTCCATATGAATTTCTTTTTAAAAGAAGGAACACTGCTCTTACCTGAGTAAATTTGATGAAAAGTTGAATAAATCCTTTGTCCTCGCTGTCATAATTGTAGAAATCATACAGTATGGGAGTAGTAATCACTTGATGCAAAAGCTACAAGGAGAAAATAACCAAGGCTTCAAAAATTGAGCACTTGAAAGCCAATTTCAATTTCATGGGTCAAAGGCAAGCTACAAACCAAAAGGAGAGCTCCAAAAGAGCTGCCAAGTATGAAAAGAATCCCTCCAATGCCCTTGAGAGCAATAGCCCCAGCAACTAAAAACTTCATCTGTTAATGACACCAATCATATAAATACATCTGCTACATACAAAATAACATTATATGTATGCTAAAATGAGCACTTGATTGGATGAAGTTGGGAACATGTTCATACAAGGATGCACTAGATGCATGACAGCTATGACAATGCAAGAAAGTTCAATTATTTTCCCCTACAATGTTTCATAACTTCCCCGTCTCCTGCCTACCAATTTTTTAGAACATTTATCCAAAATTTCAAACTATTTTTCTAATCCTATTGCCTGCAGAGAACCCAATTTTGGCTATGTGCTGCAAACAGTAAAGCGTAAAGCAATAGTATGTGAAAAGCCAGAGTTAGAAGCCCTAGACATGTTTAATTCTTTGTTCACTATAAATGGTACTTTTATTTAAACGCAGGCAGTTATTAAAACAAACACTATTAAATACCAATATATATGTTTCATCAACCACTAAATAGACATTAAACCTATAATTAATAATAGATAAATGCACGCAAACACAAGCAGCGTTCAACTCCATGTCACATGTTAAATTTAATCACCTTGTCCTTATTTTGTTCCTACACAAGAACTTGTTCATCTGTTTAGTTGTATTTTAATCTTGCTTTCCTTAAATGATAGATAATAAAAGAGACAGAAACTAACATCGATATCCGGAAGTTGAAATCCAACTCTAGAATGTACTTGATGGGCAAATGCATCAAACTTCGGTCTCAGTGCTTTTGCTGCGGGTCCGCCATCAACCCCATAAGCATTAAATCTGTACAAAATAGAAAGAAAGTGAGGATAAATAAGAAAACAAAACAAATAAATAAAAACAAGTAAAGATTGATTGCTATGTGCTTCCAGAATCATAAATGACAAATGGAAAGAATTATTAGTTTCTAATGTCTGATTAAGTGTAAACAGTGAACACTGAAAAGATACTCTATCAACTAGCCCAAGAATATATCAAATGAACCTATAAGTCAGATTCTTATATGGACGTAAACAATCAAATCTAAATAAGAAAGTATAGAAAAGAAAAGAGGAACATAATTCACATTATTCCACTTAAACTAGAAGATAATAGTCCACTAGCAACGACAATCACAAATTCAGTTACTGTAATATTGTGTTATAAAGATTACAGATTTGTCTCCCTCAATCCTTAACCCTAAAATAAAGACATGCAATCTCTGTTTGAACCATAACTTGATACAAGATAAATGTCATCATCACCTTGTCCTCAACAAGTAAGGAACAAGATACGACCGAGGGTTAACTAAGGCCACATGTTTGCATACCAGTATACCCCCCTCCCCGACAAATAGTCATTTTTAGCTCAAAGAGTTAGGTCATGTTTCGATTAAATTTAACAAATACTTGTAGGCATCGAAAATAAGATGGGGAAATAATTTATCTCATTAGTTGAAATAATCGTATGCAATGTTAAAATTAGCTTTTTGAAGAAGCTAAAAGGGAGTACCACAAATTAAATTATGTATAAACATGTTTTTACTTAAAAGTTTCATCTTATATTAATTTTCTGAGTGCTTAATGAGAATTTTATTTAAATACAAAGTAATTAAAAACAGGGATGAGTTCCTTCAACGAAAACTGAAAATTGACTAACTTTTACATAACATTAATAATGTAAGACTATCCATTTTTTCTTTTGGAATAATTTCCTAGTTTCAAAATAACACATTACAAACGGAGAGAGAGAGAGAGAGAGAGAGAGAGAGAGAGAGAGAGAGAGAGTGAAGCAACCACACTAATTATTTGAGACCCAGCAAAAATTACCCTGTGCCCTCACCACTTCTTAATTGCTAACTGATAAGAACAGCACACGGTCAAAACTCATTCGTAAACTACCCACCCAAAGTTAGATTGACAAAACCCGAAACCGTTAATGTAATAAAACGATTCCATAACAACACCAGCAATCATCAAAGCTGGCAACTGCACTACGGTGGCAATAATTGCAAATCAATAAATGCAATAGATGCGAGGAGATCAAACTACCATACCAAGAAAATGGACTAACGCGTATAACAAATCTGACACTGCGACGAACAAGTGAAATCCAAAAAAATAAACACAAAATCGAAAAGCAAATAAATATCGGTTTTATACACTTCGACTGTGTGAAACACAGATCTGCAGAATCGTTTTGACCAGTCAATTGAACGTAACAGATCCAAACAGAGAAACTACCACAACAAGCAACACGGCAGAAGTTGAAAAAATAAAGTTAAACCAATAAATACTGCAACAACAAAATTAACCTACATGCATGATTGGAAGTACGAGAAAAGAATGAGTGACGAAAATGAACTAACTCTTGGTAAGCAGAGAGGATGAAAACGGACGCAAAGAGGACTCTGCCGAGAAACGAAGAGAACGCCATTAAGATTTTAGAGAGAGATGGAGAAAGAGGAAATCTAGGGTGCGTGAAGAAAACTGGTCTTTCTTTTCCTTTTCCCGGTCAGAGCGAGAACGAAAGAGAAAAGAGCGTGCGAAGCGAAAATTGAAAATAAAGGTCGATGAGGGGTGATATAGTCTTTTCGTGAAAGAGACTGAAACGTCTACTTAGGCAACTCTTCCGGCGGCCGTGGGCTCAGTTAATGATACTCGTGGCCCAATGGGCCGCATTTATTCACTTTATATTCCGTTCAAAGATGAGCCAGCGAAAATCGTGACGTCAAAATCAAGATTTAGATAAAATGATTTTACATAATATTTACTTTTCACACATGGTAATATTGTTTGTTGTATCGTTTCTTTATTTTCTTGACTAAATAAATATAGCTTAAAATTAAATCTAAACTTAACTAAAAAATAAATAATGTAATTAAAACTTTTTTATTATATATGTTGTCTCTCACATCTCATCTAATTAACAATTAATATAATTATTATTACAAATTAATACAAAGTCATAGTATCACAACATTATTTAATTAAAAATTAATATAATTTATGAATATCATCATTAATTTTATTGATAACGTGTGAATTGGTTTTTTATTTTTTCTCATATCCTATCTTTAAACTAATTATTATTATTATTATTATAAGTTAAATGCCGTAGTGCATTTTATATGGCAATAGTTTACTAAATGTGTATGCATAATTGAAAAAAAAAAAAAAACTTTTCCGATCGCAAATGTTTTATCTTAATTGTTTTATGAAATGATTTATCTGACACAGTTAATTGTCTTTCAAATTTCTGAAGTGGACTTTCTTTCTGTAATATATAACTTCACACGTGGTCCAGTTCTCCAAAAAATAAATAAAATTTCCCACTTTAAATAACAAAATTGATTTTTTTATGAGGTCCAGTTTATGCATTATTAGTTTAAATAGTTATTATAAATCAATTGGAACTGTTTTAAACGTGACTCTTAAAGTTTTCTTTTTTACAAACATTAATATGTTTATCATATATAATAATCCATATAATTGAATCATAATTTATTGATCTTTACATTAATATTATCTAATTATCATAATTCCTAATTAATTATTTTATGAGTATAGTTAATTATTTTGTTCTCTGGGTTAAACATTTAATTTATTGTTTTAAATATGATCAATTATTTCTCAAAAAACAGGTTTGTCTTAAAACCACCAAACAATTGAATTTTTTTTATTAAATTGATTATTATTATAATAAGAGTAACGTGTTCTCTTAATAGATTAAAACGTGTAGTCCATTAATAATTAGTAAATAATTGATATTCTGTTCAGAAACCACGTTTTCGTAGATCACATGTTATTCTTAAATCATAACAGATGATTCCAGCTTCTTCTTAACATTAGGCACTTAGTTTATTTATTTACTGAAAAAAAAAAACATATTATATTTTGTTAGTCTCCTAAATTTTAACGTGCTTTTTGGAATCTCTTTTAAAGTCGAATGAAGACAAATAAACCTGAGACACAAACTAACACATTGCAAATTATCATCACTTATAATCTAATAAGGCTACAGTACAGACCATTAAAACCAACACCATAAAAAAGAAGAAAAAGAAAACACCTCTTGCCAAGTTTTCTTCACACCACTAAAATTAACATAGATTCTCATTTTCAAGTAATAATTTGCTGCATAGTTCTGTAACACAAATACATCTTAAATTTAACATAATGTTTACTTTTAGAATTAAATAAGAATTACTCAAAGTTTAGTAAATGATAAAAAAGCCATGTCATTTTAAATTTAAGGAGTATTACAAGTTTTGGGAGAATTTTAAGAGAAACTTTTATATTTTTGTTTTTTGTTTGAATAAAACTTTCTAAGGAAGTCAGAAAACAGGACTAACAACCATCTAAGAATCATAATTCAGAAATTGTTGGAAGTCCTATATCAATTAGAGATAAAATAATTTTATAGTATATAAGTGGAATACAAACCTCACTTTACAAATTGATTTTGTGACATTGAGTTAGACTTTAACAAAATTTTAATATAACAACAAACCGATTTTGTATGGTTAAATTAAATTTAAAGTTTATCTCTTCAAAAAAAGTAGAACAACAACGTACGTGTGATAACACAATTTATATAAAATTCTAACCATAATTAAATTTCTTGTGATAAAATCCTACACCATAAAAAAATATATTTCTATACTTATAAATTTTGTTTGATTTTCATCGTAGTTAAATTTAGTGATTTCTCAATATATCAAGTACATATATTAAATATTAAAATTTAACTTAAGATCAAAGTTGCATCTACTATTAAAACATAACATCAAAGTATAGTCATATATAGATTAATTCAATATATTATGGTAGATCTTTGTATTTAGTACAAAGATCAAAGTTGTATTTCATGACTCTCCATTACTTTTTTTTTTATCTCTAATATCCTATTGACATTAGTGAAGTTTTAATATCTTTAATGGTTCTCATACATAACTCTACATCTCAATAAGGTAGTTTTTTTT
>Ga0209589_1007056_pt1 | contig 18248 bp, 7 predicted proteins | sample CowpeawhiteBW_FD_187525 | JGI IMG/M metagenome (GOLD analysis project Ga0209589, IMG submission 187525) | Root nodule microbial communities of legume samples collected from California USA - Cow pea white BW (SPAdes) (version 2) | ecosystem: Host-associated > Plants > Roots > Nodule | place: USA...
GCCAACCTGCACCCTATCTGGTAGGAGGCGATCTGGGTGAGCTTGGAAGGTCTTCACGTAGCTGAAAATGTAATCCCAACGCCCACAGTTCAGACCCACAGAGTGATCCTTCAGCTCATACAGAATTTCGTTCATTTGAAACACTGCAGGAAGTGTTTCTATCAGAACCGTCGCCCTTATGCTTCCTCTTTCGATGCCTGCTACATTCTCTGCCTTCTCAAACACGCTGTTCCATATCTTAGCTTCCCTATCAATCACAAAGTTCTCATGTTATGTCTTTTATGTTGTTCTCAACTCAGAGTTAGAATTTCACCTTTCTTATACAGGGTTCTTAATATATAGTTTTTTTTTACCTTGAATGCTCCATTTTGGGAAGATAAAAGAAGGGGCCAAAGCCAGCACCTTGAGTGCGCCGAAATTCTGAGTGATTGTGGTAGAAAAAGAGGCCGAAATCAACAAGGCAACCAGTTGCAGGTTCACCATCAATGAATATATGTGCCTCGGGTAAGTGCCAACCTCTTGGTCGTACAAAAAGCTTTGCTGTTTGATCATTGAGCTTGTAAACCCTGTTTCTTCCTTTGTCATGGAAGCTTATGGTGCCATCCACAGCATCCTTCATGTTCACTTGGCCCCTCATGAGATTTTCCCAGCTGGGTGACAGTGCATCTTCAAAATCAGCCTTGCAAAATGAAATAAAGAAATAAATATTTGATGAACAACTTGAGTCTAATCACAAGCGTAGGCGAGTAGATGTACTAACCATGAAGACTTTAGCACCAGAGTTGAGAGCATTGATGATCATCTTTCTTTCGACAGGACCAGTGATTTCCACTTTCCTATCTGCAACAGCTGGTGGAACAGGAGCACACACCCATTCTTGCTCTCTTATGTACCTGGTGGCAGGATCAAACCCCGGAAGAGCCCCTTCATTGTACCTCCTCTTTGCCTCTCTTCTCCTCTCTAATGCATACTTTATATGGTTCCTGAACTCACGTTGAAGCTCAGCAACAAATTTCAAAGCATCTTTTGTCAGGATTTTTGCAAACTCTGCATCATATCTCCCCCGAATATCCACTCCCTCTGGCACATCATAGTAAGAGCCATAGCTTCCAATCTCCATTTTCTTTCCGTCTTCCTCAAATGGTCTTATGTGTTTGTCGTGTGAAAAATATAATGTGACATGAGAGCAAGGGTCGTGGACAATTTATATAGAACAAGTAGTTCAGTAGATGGTTGCAGATTTTTATTTTATTTTTCATCTAACATGATTTATGTTTGAACAAATAGCAGACTATATGCTTATAGAGCATCAACATCCAAGTGGTGTCTAGACAGAGATATATGGAAATAAAAATGAGATAAGTGACTTGTATAGTTGATAAAAGTAATTTGATAAAAGGAGAGATAGAAAGATAACATAACAATGATTTAATCATTGAAATTTGAGGAGAAACTAGTTTTGATTTTCTAAATTGAAAATATTATTAAATGAAAATGCATGTAAAATTTGCAGTGTTGTTAACTTGGGAGTTGAAAATATATTTTGTAAATGTGAGATTTTTTTTAAATTGAATAAATAGATTTATCTTGAATATTTAAAATTGAATAAACAGTGCCTGGTTTTGTGTGATTTTGTGGGTGTGAAGATGAGGTGTGAGGAGCAATTGTGCAGAATTTTGGAGGATAAGAGTGAGGAGTTACAAAATTTTGAGCCTTCTTTGGGAAGTGTGATGTGGGCTGCATTTGGCACTACTACCGTGTTTGGATTTGCGTTAACGGAAGATGATTATGGTCACTCTCAAACAGTAGCTTCCACGGATCCATTTGACGTGATTTCTCTGAAATACGTGATCCTTCTAACCATGTCTTCCTCTAACACAAAATGCTTAACCTAAGTTTTGTCAGTATTCGTGGGCACAATATTCCATATCTTGGGCTTACCAAGCCCATATTCGATCCAACAATAAAGCCCAATACCATATCATTTCATTTGGGCATTCAGTAATGTGGAGCACATTGATGAAGAAAAAAAAAGAGAGAATGATAATGGATAAATTAGTTGCTTAAGAGTGATTTAGGGTGTGGTTTTGGACCAATTACACATGCATAGAGTCTTGATATTTTGGGTCTTTAAAAGTTTGAGCAGAAATGTTGCAACGAAAACATGTGAAAGGATAGAGATTCATATATTCAGATTTAGTTTACGTATTGCGTCTTCTATAAGTTCTTTATTTATTTAAAGCCGAAGAAATTCTAGAAAATTAATAATAAAAGCACAAAAAATATATAAAAAGACAATAAACCCACGCATTAATGTTTCTATAAAAATGTAAAAAGATAAGTACGAAAAACATATAATGAGTTGATATTTTCAAAACATATTTGGTTATATGATAAATATCAATAAAATATTTATGTAATGGGTAGGACTTGCACATCTCGAATAGTGTTAGACTTGTACATCTCGACCAAAGATAATGTTTTTTGTATTATGTAGGACTTGCAATGCTGGATTGCGTTTGACTTGTACATCTCGACCAAGATGGTCACAGTACATCTTGGCTAAATATATGATTGTTTAACAAACTTCTTCCCTCTTTCCCTATGAAAGGCCTAATACCTCTCAATCAAGGTGGGTCTAATACATCCCAACCAATAACTTTGTGAGCTTTATATACAATGTCCCTGATAGCAAAAATGGTCTTGAGACATCTCGGTCAAGACAATCTTCATAGTACAGCAATAAGAACCACACTTATCACACAGAGTGAGAGTCCATCTCGGCTTAAGACAGGTATGTCAAACATGTACTAGTATATCACACTTGGCAAAAACATCTCAATCTTGAAGACAGAACATAGCATATTTCAACAAGAAGGAGAATAATACTATATCTTGTAAGACAATTTAGTTCCATATAGAAACAATTTAAAACATTAACTATATTTTGGATCCAATCATTTACATATTATATATATATATATATATATATATATATATATATATATATATATATATATATATATTATTGATATTTATGTTAAGTAATAAAAAAATTATATCTTTTACATAATTATGTTATTATTATATTTTTGTATTAATTCATAACTTTTCTTTATTATGAAAAACAAATAACTAAAATATTATTAAAATAATAAATAAAATATTTACTTACTTGTACTTTTCTTTAATTCAAATATTTTTTTTCCATTTATTACTTTCCATGCTCGAAAATAAAGTATGAATTTTTATTTATGTAAGGTCATACATTTCCTTTTCTCGTCCATATCCCTATTTTTTGGCATTTTTATTAAGTGGGAGATGCTTGATTGACAACTATCAAATTATTCTACATTCTTTCTATTATTATTTTATTAAATAATATAATCATATATTTGTGTTAAATATTTTATTTTAAAAAAGCAGTTGTCATAAAATTGTTTTCTTTAAAAGATATGTCAAAATATTTTTTTTATCAAGTATGGCCGACTTGAACCCATAACAAGTGAGAGTCTAAACTTTCATGTATAATTATATACTAAATTTTTAATGTTTTTATATAAATTGATTAAGATTAAATTAAAGGTGATATATGATTAAATATTATTATTATTATTTAGATTATCATTTTATTTATATTTTACATTTACAAACATAAAAATATTATCAATAAAAAGTTAACTTTTTATGTCCAATATATATTTCAATTTTTAAACTCAACTTATGAACAAAATTAAACAAACTATTCGTAAAAAAATTTGATGATACTCTCCTACTATTCCCTCTATCCTAAAATCTCGATGTTTAGGTTATTACATAATATTTAAAAATATTTAATATTTTTTTATTAATAGTAAAAGCATTTTCTAGAATAGTTTTGTAGAGGAGTTCTTTATTGATACAAATATTATTTTCAAGTAGTAGACTCGCTAACATGAGATACTTAAAATTGAAAATTTAAAAGAATTTCTTATATAAATCATTTTTCCATTTTAATTGGTGGGATTTATATTAAAATAATAGTTTTATAATATATTAAAATATATTATAAAATGGTTTTGAATCTTTCTCTTTAACATCAATTAATAAGTATCCAAGTACTTAAGTAACTCAATCTCAAAAGTGAGTGAAGAAGAACGAAAAATAAAGACTTAAATACAAGAAAATATAAGACTTCATCTTATAACATTATTTCTCATCTGAATGCATGTCTCATCAATCATCAGCCTCCTATCCATGTCATGTTGCTTTCCTGGTATTCCATAAACCTAAGCAACCAATCACATTCTTTTCCTCATTGTTTTTTTTTTATTCTTTTTTATCATTAAATTTAAGAATTCTATGCAAATGTGTGGTAAGGTTTGTATTTAACCTAGTTTATATTTTTTTTTTCTTTCTGATCTTTAGTAGAAAGTATAATATTTTAATTAAATAAAACAATATGGTTAATGATATTAAAGTAAACAATAGATACACGTGATTAATATATTCAATCTAAAAGTGAATTATTCAAATAACATTTGATTTCATCAATACTTGAAAGAATAATCTTGGCAAAAATAATTTATAATAATATTTATTTATCTTTAAACAAATTAAATTAGTCTAAAATAAAACCTTAACATATTAGTGTACTATACATTCATAAAAAGATATACAAATAACGGTATTTATATAAGATAACTAGCGTCGAATATGCTCGTATAAATTTGTTTTCTTCAACCCATCTTTATATATATATATATATATATATATATATATATATATATATATATATATATATATATATATATAATACAAACAATTATGCTGAAATTTTGAATTTACTCATAGGAGTATTTTTGATACATAAAATAAACTCTATGCATTGAAAAGTGGGGATATGATGAGAAAAGTTTTCATCAAAAAAGTATATCCTATTTTTTTTTTAATCGAATAGTGTAGAAGTTGGACCTTCAACATATTTCATCTTCTCTTCCAAACTCACTTAACCAATTTTTATATTTCCAAATTATTAGTGAGAGAGTTAACCCACAACTTCTCTTAATATTCCTATAATAAAAGGTAATAGTAAAATTCAATCCTAATTTTTAGAAAAAAAATGATTATTTGTCATAAAAAAGCATTCATTGAATATTAATGATAGGATAAAATAGTTATTAAAAAAGAGTGAATTTTTGTATTTGTAACGAAGAAGAAAGAGCGAATGGTGATGGAGGGTAATTTATTATGTCAAATATCACTCTCAGTTTCAAAAGTTACATAGTTGAGTTGTGACGTGAGATTGAAGTAAAACCATACCTAAGCTTCTATTTTCTAAAGTTTTTGTCACACTTCCTCTTGATTTATTTTTTCTCCTTTTCCATTTCTTTCGGCTAATAGTAGTAGTCTTTATATCTCTTTCCGAGCAGCCACAATAGAATGAGAAATAAAGAAGTAAGTTGAGAAGAGTTTGAATTAAGATTTTGGTAAGAGAAGATGAAGTTAGGCACATGAAGGGGTTATCAGTCCAAGAAAGTATCTACACATTTAAATTGTTTAATGTAGGGTTCTAGAATTCAGATGACATGTTCAGTAGTAGAAAACAAACACGACCCATCCCTATCTGCATATAATATACCTCTATCCCTTACTACACATGAGGAAAATTCTTGAATACTTGTCACTTACCTACAGGTGGCAAAAACACCAAATTATTATGATTTAGAATCACTTAAGAATAACATAAAATATTAGCGCACCAAGAATAGGATACCTCATGCAATTTATATCCAAAGATTCTACATCCTTTTAAGTGTCCAAATCTGGTTGGCTTTTGAGCCTCTAATTATGGAGCAACTCCCTTCTTTGTATCTAAACATGGCAAGCAAAGCACTGTGCAAAATCTGCATGTGCTCTGCGTCATTTCTTTTTCTTTTATATGTATAAAAGGAAAAAATCAACGTCTTTATCTTCTAGATATACCATGCACCCTGCGTTATATAGAAAGATTTGTGTATTTTTTTTTTTTTAAGTTTGCTTAATCATTTGTGTTAGACTTGTTAGTAACGCCTTCAACTGTTGAAAGAGAACCTCATTAATGGCTGGATTTGACACGAAGATGGAGTTCAGAGAAGAAGAAGGAAAATCCAATTTTGAAAGTGCATTTGTGGGGTATGCGTTGTGTGTGTGTTATGTACGCATGCCATTATGTTTCTTTTTTTCCTTCTATATAATCTAGATTGTAGATAGAGTTGGTGTTCTTGAAACGATACCAAAAGGTTGATGTACGCATGCCATTATTTTTTTGTTGATAATTATGAAAATATTCTTATTTTTTAAATTTTGTAAAATAATATACTTGTTTAGACTATATATATACATTCACGTGAAAGATAGGTAAATGTTTGTCTTTGTATGGACAAAGTTTATAATAAATTAACATTTTTAATTAATACGATTGAGGAGTTGTAACGGTTGTGTTGATTTTGATTTGTTTTTGACTAATTTTAAATATATTTCTTCACACTGTTTGTAGTTACTCCCCACAAATTATCTCCTCCACACACTGGCAAAATTTCTTAAAGTAGAAATGTGAATCTGTGGTGATTAACTTGTCATGGATACATATTAATCACTTTAATGTAAATGTTTTCCGATGTTGTGAATATTTATGGGTTTTCACTTTTCATTCATTACTATAGTAATGATTATAAGATGTCACTATGGGTCGAAATCCGTGAGTCAATCCGGCTCATCATCAGTTTGGGTTAGGTTGAGTTAATTTTTTTTTTTAAATTTCAATACGAATTGATTTTTGATCCGGCTCACTAGGGTTGAACCCGTGGTGAGTTAGGTTGGCTTATCAACTCGCAAATAAAGGATCACACAAGTACTTTTTATTATGTTGGACTTTGTATTTAAGTCATGTTATATTATTTTTTTTAGCCAACACATAGATAATTTGTATTTTTGTGATTTTGGTTTGTACTTGAATTGTATTAAGGTTTATTTAGATTTTAATTAGAATTATAATATAGTTTTGACTAAAAAAATATTAAAAAATTATATTTTTTTAATTAAGTGAGCCCGTAAGTCAACCTTTTTAACCCACCAACCCGTGGTGGATCGAGTGGAGTTGTAATTTTTTTTGGCTCGCTAATAAAGTGAACCAAGTTGGATTGACTCACCAAGTAATCAACCTGTGGTGAATCGAGCCGGGTCAGATCAAGATACCCATTTTAACAGCTCTAAAAGTAATATTAGTACAATGGTATATATATATATATATATATATATATATATATATATATATATATTTTTTTTATATATATATATATATAAAAATATATTTTTTTACTTTCATTTTCAATTTGATACTATTTTCTTTTTACTTTTTATTTCTTTTTACAAATGTAAAAGTTTATCTTTTAAAACCATTTTACCTTCATATAAGCAATAAATGATTATCAAATAATATCAAAGAACTTTTTTCCTGTACAATTATGATATTAGTATGCATGGAGGATAGTTATTAAGAATATAATTTAAATACCGATTCAAACATTAAATGTGTGTATATATATTGATGTTTATTTATTTTATATATTTGTTTACTAGTTTAATTTAAAAATAAACAGTTTTCTATTTTTAAGAAACAAAATTCTATCTACTTACTAAAAGTCTGATAAAGAAATCTACTCATTAAAAAGTATTTTTTAAATTAATTATCTTATAAATATTTATTTTAAGATTTAATGGATTAGTTGATAATTAAAATATGGTTTAAATTTGTTCATTAAGTCTTTATTATAAAATAAAATACATATTTATGTTTTGAATTGTAAGACCTAAATGTTTATGAATCTATAAAGAGTTCATTTATTTTTATATATGAATTTCACTTATATATATATATATATATATATATATATATATATATATATATATATATATATATATATAAAATCTCTACGCATGCTTACATAAAAAAAATAAATTTTGAATGAAAAGATACATCATAAATTTAACCAACTTTAACGCTTTAAAACTTACATACACGATTGTTATTACATAATATGCAATATTCTTTTATACTAAATGTGAAACCATCACCAATACCACCTTAATTAAGAATGCCACACAACACATGCATTGCACACAAAAAATATCAAGATTAACCTCTCTCTCCAAAAAATGCAATATGTTCAACACACCAAGTTACTCTTCTTCATCTCTTAATTGAAATTTCAGTTTTGATACCACTAATAAGAATCAAGCAATAAAAAAATAATATCTTCAAACAAAAATACATTCTAATATAATTGTACATCTCAAGACTTATATTTACAAATATCCAATAAAAGTAATATTATTTGATATTTTTTTTTTCCTGAAAAGTTACAAATCTTCTCATAAAATTTTTTAAACAAAATTACAAATCCTATGAAAAAATCATTCAAATTTTCTATACTAAAGCACTAAATTGAATTGAGGATAACAACTCATATTAACTTTTATGCTATTCTCTTATTCATATTGATTGAAATAATCTAATAAACTTATTAGAAAATTAAAAATATATTGGTGATGACTAAAATATCCGTGAGACATTGGTAAACTTCATAAAAGATAAAGCTTATTAATTGATTTGATGGATATCTACAATTCTATACAAACAATCACATAGAGTGGCACGCTTGACATGATGATTCGTTGTGTGATTTGAACCCAAAAGGAAATCATTGTGACTTGTGAGTCAGCAGCAAAGCTAACTCAAGTCACGGAGTAATTAAGAGAGGGTAAAACAATAGTTAACTTTCAGTTCTATGGGAAATGTTTATGAGGAAACATAGTCAAATCTAAATAATTGTGTTCATATTTTTGTCACAATATCACATTTGAACAATTTGTTTTTAAATTAGTGAATTGTAAATAATGATCAGAATTCAACCATTCTAAAAAGAAGTCAAAAATCGTTAAAAAAAAAAATCAATGTTTGATTAAAACAAAAGTATATTTAAATTGATTTGGATTTTTTTGGAAACAACATTCAATTTGGCATGTAGTTTGATATTTTTGAACCTGTCTAAATAAAATTAAATCAATATAAATCATTTAAATATTATTAAATTGTTTATTATTTACTTACATATAGTATGTTAATGTATCTAACTTTGTTTATGTCTCAATCCTTTAGTACTTTTTTTAATGAGATTGAAACATAAATCTTTGATAGCTTCCAATACTTATAGATAAAGCACTTACAGATGGTTCCTGGTATCAATTATAACACATTATTAACATGTCAAGCTTTTTATTTTTTTCGTCTGCTTGTTAGTGCACTATCAACTTGAAACTCGGATAAATTTTTATAAAAGTTTCAAAGTTCACAACAAAGTTTATAGAAATTGTTTTAAATTTAGTTCCCTTATAATATACTTGATATACTTATTTGTTTTGTTATTTCCTTTAGCTAGATCATTATATGGCAGGAGATCCGAACCATGTTTGAGGTTTGGGAAGCTCCAATCTAAAAATAAACTATGTCACAAGTTTTGTAAATAATCACTTTTGAAAAATAGTTTTTTTTTTTTAAAAAAAAATATTTTATGAAGCCTTCTTCATATTAAATAAGATTAAACACATATATGTTACCCAATATTGTCATCTTGGAAGGAGATATTGTTCTATTATACTTGCTACCTTTTCTCATTTCAATTCACAATATCCTTTTATGAAGCCTGCTTTTTCTTTTTCTTTTTTAACTTTTATGATAAAACTTTCAATGTATAAAAATTAAGAAACTTTAAGAAGTTCACAAAATTAAATAAAAACTTTGGGGAATTGGATTATAAATTGATAATTCAACATTTTCATCATATTCATAGTATGACATACACAATGTATTCTTCAAATTTTAGCACATTAAAAAATACATAATACTTGATTTTTCCAGTTATACAAGAATTTAAAACGTTAATGCAAGAGTCCATACAAAAAGTAATTAATATATACAAGTGCAAACTTTTTTTTAATTTTATGCGGTCTTGTGGGCCAGCTTGCGTGGGCTGCGTGTCGGGTCACTTCAGGCCTGCAGGCTCACTACACTACCCTAGCCTGCACCACGTTTTTTTCGCGGGCCTACAGACTGGCCCGACAGGTTTTACACTTATGTAAACACACGTCTTAACGAATGAATCTAATGATATAAAACTTGTTTGTGGGCTAAAGTCTTATTCAATTTAAGTCATCTAACCAAAGGATAAAAATATCAGACTATATTCCTTTTCTCATATAGATGTAAGAAAAAAAATTGTTGTGGGTAAAAATTCATCACACCACATATACTTAATTATAATTAATGTTTAGTACCTGATTACAAATATCAATCAATTAGAAATGTTGTGGCCACCCTTTGATTAATTAAAAATATATCCACCATTCAAACATTTGAACTAAATATTTGCATTAACATTATCTATAATGCAACCAAAATAAATAATAATATTAAAGTATATCAATTAATCATACAACATATAATTTATATTAGCATACATTATGTAGAAAACACAAAACATTATATTACGTACAAAAACATATATTATGTACAAAACCTTATCGTACATACAAAAACATATATTACAAAAATTTATAGAATTTTTTTTTTAGTTTTATATAAAGGAGTTCTTATATCAAAAGGATTTAAAAGGAATAATCATATATGTCAATCCTTAGTGAACTAATTAAAATGGAAAGATTACTTGACCATCACACCATAAAATAATAAAATATTTGACATTAAAATATACATATAAAATAAAGTTATATATACTCATTTTTAACCAAAGTAAAGGTGCATTTTTAAGTGGTCTTCGACCTCAAAATAATCAGCACACTCACAGTTCAAAAGTTGTGTCAATTGTCATAAGCAAGCGACAACATTTCTCATTACATCAGTACACAAAACAAATCTCGAATTCCTATAACGATCTCGACAAAGCCTCAAAGGGCCGCAATGCAATATTTTGAGATCTTTTGTACACATAATCGCAAAGCAACCATGCTTTAGTGTTACCTCGTCAATAATGGCACCTCCAACCCCGAAATCTTAGGTTTGACACCAAACACCGAGAAAAAACACAATAAAGAATCCAAAAGGATAATAGCAACAAATTCAAAACAAAGTATTTAAACTCTCCTAACAAATGAAAACCTTATGCTGAGAAAAGGATAAAAACTAACATTCATCCATTGCCACTCTTAAGATAATCTTTAATGTGCTTCCTCATTTCAAACTTTCACTCTCTCAACTTTGATGGTATAATATATTATATAAGAGAGCATATTTGATGATCCAAAGCTCAAAGCACATGTTAAAAATTTATAGACTTCTCTTTCCATTGTAGTTGCTTGTCAGGATAAATGGTTGTCAATTATATGAGATTACAATATTAAAATTTATCCAACAATTATAGAATTAATTGATAAATGCACCACATCTGTAAAAATAATTGACTATATGAATATATCATATTATCCACATATCATTTATCATAAAACATCTTTCTTTTCTCGTAAAAATAAGTTTCCCTCCACAATTTTGAATCTCAAGATTTTTACTACTGCAAATCTTGATTTGAAAAAAACATATAAGAACTTTTTTGCTTCACACCTATAAATTGATATTTTAAAAAAATTACTCTTCCACAAATATGACTACAAAAGATAGATTTTCATTATGTAATATATATTTAAATAATTAAATCACAATTTCAGATATTGGAAAGGAAGATACTCAACTTATTTCGGCCAAAAATATTTTTACGCTTTTTTTGCCAGACTGAAAAATTATTGTTGATGATTATTTTTCTTTATTTGAATATTATTTCAAATTTTTAAAAATTAGCGAATTCAATTTTTTTTTTGAGTTGATTTTTTTTATGTTATCGTTGTGTATTCAAAATAAACTATTTCAAAACATTGTATATTTCAGAAAGCATGACAAAAAATAGTATTAATTTGAATTACATAAAGATGCATGCTCTAATCATATTCCATATATTTTGTTTGTAATTTTTCTCTAACTTCTTTTTTTGTAAAGAATAATATGAATTTAATTGATAGATAATGATTTTTTAACTATTTTTTTATCCACTTTTAATCTATTATTTTAATTAGCGTTAGATCATCTATTTTGATTCATTTTAATAATGTGATGTGATGATCTAATAGTGATTAAAATAATAAGTTAAAAATGAATTAAAAAAAATAGATTAAAATATTATTGTTCTTAATTAATTAATCAGAATCTAGATAGAAAGTTGGATGATAATAATGCATAAAATAATTGGTTGGTACGAAAATAGCTCACTTAAAATCATATAAAAATAATAATTTAAGTGTTTTTGATGTTTTCAAGATGAAAGGTATAATTGATAAACATTAATTCAGCTTTGAACTATAATTTTGATAAATATATATTTTTATTAATTGAAATATTTTTTTAATTTATTATATTCACAAAATATTCAAAAACTTTCCATTTAAATCTACTCATTCACCCCTTCAAACTCTTTAATCAAAATAGTTCTATAATCTGCTCTCCATCTCTTACGATCCATCCTATTACCTCATTCAAATCTGTTTCCGATTCATACACTCATTGATGAAATATAATAATTGATTCTAATAGCATAAATACGTTTCCTAAGAAAACCATGAATTGAATTAACCAAATTATGGCAGTGTTGGAATAAACTGAGACATCTCCCACCCACACCGTTGTCATACTTATCCCTCACCACTCCTCTGACACAGTGTAACACAGTGATCTGACATGAATTGCGATGCCTATCCAAACGGCCACGCAATGGGTTCTTACAGATCCAGTTCACTTTGGCCACCCACAACCTTTATTCATATGGAAGGTACAAATTCAGTGAGACCTAAAAAATAAAGATGGTTTCTGATCCCCAAACATAGCCTGATCATCAACATTATTCCGTGAACAGTGCTTAAAGGAAAGAGGATATGGTATGTGGAGCTGCCTCAATAATGCCACTACTTATGACCTGACCATCAGATCCTCCACTGCCACCAAATCGTACCTTGTGTTGCTCTCACACCCCTGCTTCACCACCAATGCACACCACGTCATTACTTGTACTACAAAAGTCGGAACCAATCACAACCTACGCCAAACCAATGGCTCTGATTCCTCCATTTGTACCAACTTCTTGCATGCAGATGGGGTCCACGCAACCACACTATATCCTTACCCGATGCCGGAATAATTGAACTCTTAACTTCAAAATTCAAATATCAATGCCCCAGGACTCTCTCTGTCCTACCATACACCTTATAGGCACGATACTCCATGGATTTTCTTTTCCTCAACCAATCGGAAACGTGGCCACCATTCTACGTGGCCTTCTTCTACATGCTCAAGGGTTGCTTCCATACTGGGCAATGGTTATCGACACTCCTGTCACTTGGACTCATCCTATTGGCTCAATGTGTCGTAGAATGATCTAATCCACCACACCAAAACCCACCCTTTCCAATCATTTTTCAATCCAATTTTCTTTTCTTTTTTTTCACAATATGTTACTAAACCCTTAATTACAACAATTTCTTAAAAATATGAATTTAGTATAACTTAGAGCCTTTGACTGACTCATACAGATACTTTGGCTGAGGGACCAACTAACGATTCAAGAATGCAGCCTTTATTATGGTGTTATGAATTTAGTAATGAGGCAGTGTTTGCGAAAGCAGCTTGCGTAGGTGATTAGCCTAAACAAGAGAATTTACTATAAACTGGGGCTGCCTGGTTTTAGGCACTACTTAAATTGGCAAGCACAAGTTTGGGAAAATGTAATCTCACGTCACGAAGCTTCAACTCTGATTGGTGTCGTTTTGTGGGTCTAGTGTGGCTGCCATTGGTTTTCACACACGTGGACACGTGGTGGTGAGTGTGAGCAGGATCTGGAATCCTCCCAAACCTCATATCCAACGGTCAAACTTTCTCATTTCACAATTGCCGAAGCTCGAAATCTACGTGCCGCTTTTCTGTAGCTACCACAGGCACTCCTCCTTCTCCCATTCGTTCACCTCCCTTTCCCTCTCCCAACGCATGACACGTTTCCCTCCCTAACCAATCCCCTTCCCTCTTCACTGTTCCTACACGTGTCTCCCCTCATACGTGTCCCTTTCACCCTTCCTATAAAACCAACACCTCTCTTAACCCCCCATCCCTGTCTCCATTACAGCAATAACATTAACAAACAACCAAAGCGGTTACTTTAATCACACTGCAAATGGATGGCAGAGGAGGCTGCTGCATCGCCCGCTATGTACCCGGTGCATCCCACGTCTCCACCGTCGACAAAATAATGCTCAGGTTTCGCCCCATCGCTCCCAAACCCGTCGCCGCATCCATACCTTCCGATGCTTCTTCCTCGGAGAGCAGCGACACCTTACTCAAAACCAGAACCACAAAGAGAAAGTGCGCAAGTGATATCAACTGTCCCGCCAAACGAAGGACTCGCCGCAGGAAGAACACATCCTCTCCCAAGCAGAAGCCGCCGGCGGTGACTCTTCCTTTATTGCCAGAGACTCCCGTTCGGAAGGTTTCTCCGGTGATGGATCTAACTCCACCGGGAGTAAAACAAGCAGGAAGCAACGACATCAGCAACACGAACAACTACTTGAAGAAGAACGTGCCGATGTGGGTGAGTTTCGAGAAGCGGAGCTTGACGAGCAAGGTTGAACCGTACGGCGCGATGATGGGAGGGTGGTGTTCGTGTGTGACGGTGGAGTGCGTGACGAGCACGTGGGTGGAGGGCGAGTGGCTGGGGAGTACGGACGAGGAGCGGAGGGTGAGACTGAGCAGGGACACGTGTCCTGGGTTCATATCGGACGGGCACGGGAGGGTGACGTGGACGAACGAAGCGTACGGTGAGATGATGAAGGGAGAGAGACAGGCACCGGTATTTCTGGTGATGAAGGAGGGTGCACTGGTTTCTTGTCCTTCCTTCACTTGTAAGGTGAAGATGGTGAAATATTTATTTGGTAGGGAGAGAGGTTCGCTTACGTTAAACTGTGATGTTTGGAGAATGGATTTTGGTGGTTTTGCATGGAGGTTGGACGTTAAAACTGCTTTGAGATTGGGTTACTGATTACAAAGACGAAGCTTTTGATCCAAATTGAACACTTTTTCTGGAAGTGCTCAGAACTGTAAATATGTAACTCCTGAGGCCACCCTGCATGACTGTAAATTAATGCATGTATCTCGTCTTTTGTTCCTTAGACGGTTTTCCAGTTTGAGTTTCAGCTTTAATCACCATCTCGCAACATATCCTTCTGCTAAGTCAAACTATTATGTTGCTTCCATCTCTTTATTTTCATGGTTAACGTTGGAATCGTTAATTGATGAATTTTTTTGTTTGAGTTGGTGCTAGGTACATAATAAGGTGGGGAAAAAAAAGGGTGAAAAATGTGTTGTGGGAGAGATGGGACTTAGGAAGGGTAGGTGGTCGCAAACCTATTGAATGTCACTTGGGATACCATTAACCTATGTAACTCTGGCGTATGCTGATTGCACCACGTTGTTGAGTCCAAGCCAACCGTGTAAACTTTTACTTTTCCACCCTCTCATTTTCATTTTACTCTTTCAAAATGAAGAATTAATTTAAATACTCAAAGAAACTGGGTCGACACTTTATAAGGCATCTGGTGCACAAGTTTCGAATGATAAAATGGTGCTTTATTATTTCCTAGGATTTAGATTTTTTGCAATGTCATAAATATTATTATATACCTAAGGAGAAAAGAAAGAAAGAAAAAGTTATAAATATATAGTTATGATATGCTTAACATGTTTTATTAACAACTTTTTCTGCCTCCTTCAATTTACACAAGGTGAGTAAAATTAAAATATAAACATATTTCAGTTTTGAAAGGTAATTTCAGATTTTATCATTTTTAATCCGTCAAACCCCTTCTACCACAGCATGTTTCCTTGACGGCAATTTCTTTTCTTAGTCCCGTAACTTCTTTCCACACCTCCATATAATATTTTTGGAATTCTCCATTTTACCTTCTGTTATTTTATACGAGTTTGATTGGAATTCTTCCTGAACTGCATCGGTGAGAAGAAGAAGAAGAGGAGGAAATGAATGTGGGAAAAAGAAACACAATAAACAATGGAATACAAGATTAACATAAATAATAGAATTGAAGAACATGATAAAGATATTGATTGTGGGATATAATGCGTATGCTGTTAAAAAGAAGAGGGCTTGGAGCGGTGTGGGCGATGGGTTATTGCGTGGAGGAATACATGTGGTAAAAGGGTGCTCTTGGAAGTGGAACCAATGATAATAGTAACTTAAGAAAAATGTCTCCAAACCTTCAATATTTTACATCTTAAATTTAAATTTGTTAAATCAAATATCAAATTTAACTAAAATTACATAAAATTAAATAAATTATATAATACGTGAATTGAAGCAGATCGGAGAAAAAGAAAGAAAGAAAATGAAAAAAGTAAGGGAGTTGCAACCAATATTTAGTTGAAAAACGTTGGAAAAACTATTTAAAAAAGATTAGCACGTGGAACTCGACTTTTAAGCTTGTAATAATTTGTTTTAGTTTAAATATAATTTTAATTCTTAAATTTGGACTCAAAATTGATTTTAGTCTTTGTTCTAAATTTTAATATATTTTAGGTTTAAATTCTAAACTGAATAAATATTTTTTTTATTTAATGATACTAATATTTTAGGATTTGTTAATTAGTATTTTAGATTCACATTTTGAGTTAGAACATGTTAAAAAGGGTGTAAATAATTTAATCATCATCTTACAACTTAATTAAATGTCAAAAAAAAAAAGATAAAAGTTTTTTTATGGTTGTATAAGAGACATTTGAAATCTTAACATTAATCAATACTCAACATTTGGTGCAGGGAAGATAACTACTTTTATCCATAACGAAAGGGGAAATATAGCAGAGAAAAAAAAAACAAAATAAAAATGATATTAGAATTATAAACGGAGATGCATGAGAATAATATTTTCAACCGTCATAGTATTTTAGCTAGAGCTGTCAAAACGGATTACCTGATCCAATTCGGTTTGGTATAGGACAGGTTGGCTACTTAGTGGATCAATCCAACCTGACTCATTTATTAGCGAGCCAAAAAAATTAGAACTCGATCTGATTCATTACGGGTTGATGGATTAAACAGGTTGGCTCACTGACTTACTTAATTAAAAAAAAACACATTTTTTTTTTCAATTCTAAGAAAACTAAATTATAATTCCGATTAAAATCTAAATAAACTTCAATATAATCCAAATAAAATCTCAAATTATGTTAAACTCCAAACTTTAGAAGTAGTTCCCCTAGGTCTCTTACTTTCTCTACCAAAATTTGTACCCTCATTATCAATCTCTTATACGGTTGGTGGTAAAAGAATCATTTAAATTATCATTAACACGTTGATCATCTACTGTTTCAGAATTCATTTTGTTCTATAATCATCACAAACATTAACTATATAAACAAACAACCGAAAATATCAAGTAGCATAACTTTAAAACAAAATAAAGTATGAAGTGAAAGTGAAGTAGAAAGATGAGAGATAGAAATTAGAACCGTGAAAATGATGAACAATCAAATAATGTGAAGTCTGAAAGCAACGGTTTCAATTTTGATTCAAGAGTGACACAAAGGATATATATATATATATATATATATATATATATATATATATATATATATATATATATATATATATATATATATTATTGAATAATATTGTACAGTGTCGATCTTTTATCAATTTTGATTCAAGAAATTGAAAGAAATAATGGTTAATCAACTGGAAGCGTCGTGAGAATTAATATAGCATTCTCATTGACGAATTGAGAAAGAAAGTTGATGATATGCATGAGGAAGGACAGGAGGAAGATATAGAAAGAGAAAAAAAGAAAGTGTCCGATAAAAAAAAATGGTGCAAATAACACAATTTCTTTGTCTTTTTAATGAATAATCTGAAAAGTCAGGTATGATAAATCGAAAAAAATAATTCCTCACCTAACATTAAGTAATCTAATAAAATTATGTTAATTAAATTTTAGAAAAAATATAATTTACTTCTAATTAAAAAGCTTTGACTTTTTTTTTAATAAAATTAACAAAAATATTATCTAATTTTTATTTAAATTACCAAACAAAAATTGAGTTTTTTTTTTTTTTT
>Ga0209589_1007057_pt1 | contig 18248 bp, 9 predicted proteins | sample CowpeawhiteBW_FD_187525 | JGI IMG/M metagenome (GOLD analysis project Ga0209589, IMG submission 187525) | Root nodule microbial communities of legume samples collected from California USA - Cow pea white BW (SPAdes) (version 2) | ecosystem: Host-associated > Plants > Roots > Nodule | place: USA...
ACTGATACAACCTTCAATAACACAATGCAATGCAAAAGTAAAGATATGAAGAAAATAAACATCATTCCTTAAAAAAAAAGTGATACAAACCAGAGGGACCACCACCACAAGGAACGAATGGACCACGGAATGAATGAAGGACAGAAAAGGACCACGGAGAAGAGAATGAGAGCAACTGGAATGAAGAACGAACGCGAAAAGAGAAAAATACTAAGAGAGTCAACTTTTGGGGGTGCAGGAGGTTGGTGACCCAGTAAATGAAATTTACTGCGTCCCAACGAATTTCACCCACTCTTATAAATGAGGGTATAACGGTCTTTTTTGGGGGTACAGAAGAAGTCTTGGAGGTGCAGGGAGAAGGCGCCGTTTTAGAAATGGATCGTCCCATTTGAACCAGGCCCATTGGAACCAGCCTGCTATAGGGTCCAATCAACGAGAGATAACAGATTATCGGATAAATTTGATTTTTTTAATTGATTTTTTTCACTATTGTTATTCAAATTTTGTATATTTTTTTATTTCTCTAGTCTTTATTTATATATATATATATATATATATATATATATATTTAATTGAGTAGGAATGTAAAATGTAAAGTGATTTGTCATTCTTACGTGTATTAATAGTGATAACATGTAGATTTTTTTGGACACTCTAGGTAATAATAGTAAGGTGGATGTTACTGGAAGCATGACGATATTGATAATAGTGTTTTATCCTTTACATTAAAGTTGTTTATGACAACTATCTCTTAGTCATTATATGTGATATTGTAAAAATTATTTGAAGTATGATGTTATTGTTATACAATTCATTTTCATTCAAAATCAATAAAATTTATTCATTGCTTTATATCAATCATGATATGATTTTATATTAACTACAAAATTTTAATTTTTTAACGTGTAAGGATGAGTACATAATATAACTAAATAGTATAAAAATTATATCATTCAATAAAAAAATATAAATACTCAAATGTCAAAATCTACTATTTTTCAATGATGTAGTAATTAATTAGATTATATAATTATCACTTGGGTGAGTGATATGTTGTCCTATTATCCCATCACCTTAGGTATAGTTATCGTCACATAGTTTTACATATTAATCGACAAAGCTTAAAAGTAATGAATTTAATTTAAAAATATAATTTTATGAAGTATTCAATAAATTATAAAAATTTATTACGGACAGAAAGATTTTAAATTAATTAATGAATAAAAACTTCTAAATTTGTACTTATCCATATTAGAATATTGAACGATTTTACTTTCAAATTAACTTATAATTTTTTATTAAATAATTCATCCCAATTTTATTATTAATATATATATATATATATATATATATATATATATATATGGTTTTAACAATGACAAAATAAATATACTTTAATTTTTGGATTTTATTATTAAAAAAATTATTTTAGAATTTTATTTTTTATTTTATCATTGCTAATAAATGGAACAATAATTTGTTGAAGGTTTAAGACAAAAGTATGTAAAATTAAATATAAAGATAAAATATAATTAGACAATATTATCACTGCGGCTAATAGAAGAAAACTCTTTGATAAAATTTTCATATAGATTCAATAAAATTTTTATAAATTCTACTCCTATTTACTCAGAAGAAAAAAAAGTAAAAAACAAAAATAATTGTTACAAAAAAAACCTTAATATACATTTATTTTGTAAAAACTCTAACTTTTGTAAAAATTCAAACTTTTAACTTATGCATGCATTAGTTTTATTTTACATTTTTTTTATTAATTATCTATGTTAAAAGTACCTAAGGAGAAGACTATTAAATCAGAATTATTTGAACTTGTTTTATTATACTGGTAAATAGCAAGGTGATATGAAAAAAAAAAAAAAAACACATAGAGGGAGGAACTTTTTATAATTACCCAGTATATAAAGGCAAAGGAAAAGAATGTCCAGTGTGTGTAAGTAAAGAGTGTGTAATTGGTAGGCCTAGGAAGTATCAGAAAATGGCTGTGATCCCGTGTCACTGTTACCGTATCGTCGCATCAGACAAACCCTACCTCTCCGGTCACAATCTCCGCCGTCGCTCTCCTTTCCCCTCCTCCATTTCATTCCGCCGTCGAATATCGTGCGTCGCCTCTCCCGCAGTCACTCGTAAGTCCACTCTACTCTTCTTTTTCCATTTCCGATTTTAATCTCTTTCACATTCTCACTCAATCTTCACTTTTCAACCTCCACACCATATAATTCTCATTTCACATTCAATTTGCATCGAATTAGGGTTTAAGAAATGTTGATGCCTTGCATGTCATTTATAAGAACATATTGATGGTTGACACTGATTTTCAACTTTTGTTTGTGGTTTTGAGGAGTTGCTAGCAGGTTACTGGCTTCTCACTTTGGTTCTTCTGTTTTGCAGAGAAAGTTGCGTTGAAAGATTTTCTTCACATAGATGATTTTGATAAGGACACTATTTTGAAGATGCTGGATCGGGCCATTGAGGTAAAGGCGTTGCTGAAATCAGGGGACAGGTCCTTTCGACCTTTCGAGGGGAAAACCATGTCGATGATATTTACAAAGCCGTCCATGAGAACGAGGGTTTCGTTCGAGACTGGCTTTTCATTGCTAGGCGGGCATGCCATATACTTAGGACCTAATGATATCCAAATGGGCAAGCGAGAGGAGACTCGTGACATTGCTCGTGTTCTGTGTCGCTACAATGACATCATTATGGCTCGTGTTTTTGCCCATCAGGTATGCTTGTGACTTGTAAGTGTGAGTTACTTATAGTTGATTTTGTTATTGAGCTGCGGTTAATCCTGTTTGTGGTTAGTTTTCCCCATTTTCTGAATTAACAAATTAAATATTCAACGGGACCTGCATGAAGTGGTAGAATGAAAGTGATTTGTCTTTCTTAGGGATGGGGCGTGTGTGGTCGCAATGTTCCTCTGATTTCAAAACCAACATTGAGGAATTCAATAAACTTGATTTGGATGAATTATGTTAATTTCAATTCATAAATAGGTGAAGAAAAAGGAGAAGCTATACCTTGTACTCAGATGTTGTTAGTTGCATTAATAGAGCAATTTATGCCGACTTTTGGGATAGAGAGTAATTCACCCGGTGTTTTTGATGATGTTATTAATTCTTGAGCTCCACTGGGATTTGTTGTATTGCATAAAATTGCAAAGAAAAAGCGTGATTACAAATCCCTGCCAGGATCATTGCCATTGCTTGTGGTAGACAAGAATTCCTAGTAAATTTTTCCACCAGTTCAATAACTCGAACGAGGAAATGAGTGATGGAAGCTATGATACTTGTATGATGCTTACTGAAGAATGATATCTGCCTCTACTATGTGTTCCGTGCCATTGGTAATTTGTAGTGATGGATTACACGTAATGCTAACAGAAGATCTTGAGATGAATTAACAGTATCTAACAGGAGTATTTTTCACTAGTTTTCATGTCTCTTACCAATTTAGCAAGCTTAGTTCACAACGAAAGAACCTGCTTTGCGATTGTGGGCATTGTGATGTTGTTGGGCTGGGAAGAATTTTTATCTGCTACGAAGATTGTGATCAATCATTCTGTTTTTGTAAAAAAAATTGTAGGACATACTTGATCTTGCAAAATATGCAACTGTGCCAGTCATCAATGGGTTGACGGACTACAACCATCCCTGCCAGATAATGGCTGATGCCCTTACTATGATTGAACACATTGGTCGGTTTGAAGGTACCAAGGTCAGGTTATGTTACTTGTTTTTGAAGAATTTGCTTCTTCCAAATTATTGGTGGCATTATCAAGGGATTAGGTGTCTGACCATATTCTGCAATGCACATGTCAGGTTGTCTACGTTGGAGATGGAAATAATATTGTTCACTCATGGCTGTTGATGGCATCTGTGATTCCATTTCACTTTGTTTGTGCCTGTCCGAAAGGATTTGAACCTGATGCAAAAACAGTTGAGAAGGCAAGGAAGGCTGGAATCAGCAAAATCGAGATAACTAATGACCCCAAAGAAGCTGTTAAAGGAGCTGATGTTGTGTATTCAGATGTCTGGGCCAGCATGGGGCAAAAGGAAGAAGCTGAACATCGGCGCCAAGTGTTTAAAGAATTTCAGGTACTTCACATGATATTTCCTGCATTATTTTCTTTCAGCCACCTAATCAAATGGTTAGGGCAGAAACCATAGGTCACATTAAAAATAAAGATTTTATTATTTGACAGCGGTATGTCGTGTTGGAATGTTGTCAGAATTGGACTTAGACCAGCTGGTCAGACTGGAAACTGGACCAAACCAGTCCAGTATAATTTTGAAAACCGGTCTCGTATAGAACCTTTGTAAAACTGTGGTTAAAGCTGTTCATAATTGGGTAAACCCGGGCGTAACTGGTTCACTTTCGTTTGTAGGAAAAATCAATATTACGATGATCGACAGTTTCATTAATTATATTATTTGTTTCTATTTTTATTTTTGTTTAACGTTGTTTAACATTTTACATTAACAATTATAATGTTTGATTATTACCAGTTCAAAACTATAGATAAAGCCTTGAATCTCGAATTAATCCCTTCACTGGTTCAATTTTAAAAACTTGATGTATAAAATGTGCTGTATTGTTATGGCTTTACTTTGGTTTTGTTACTTTTGACTTGATATGGCAATTGTGTTGTGCAGGTAAACAAAGATCTGATGGAAATTGCTGGTTCAAAGGCATTTTTCATGCATTGCTTACCAGCAGAAAGAGGGGTGGAGGTGACTGACGAAGTTATTGAAGCTCCAAATTCAATAGTCTTCCCACAAGCTGAGAACCGAATGCATGCACAAAATGCCATAATGCTTCATGTACTCGGCAAGTAGAAAAATTAGCTAGCGAACACCTACTGCAACAGTTAGTTTTGGTTTTCAGCAGTATGTTCGGTCTATTATTAACTTCGGAATTTTGACTTGCTTCGGTATTATCTACTAGCACTTTAAAAACTGGTAAATCGTAATAAAATGGTAACAGTATCGAGTTTATTTTTCTCTTATGCTCTAAATATCGTTCTTTTTTGAGATTTAATTCCTTTGAAGTTAAAAGAGTGCGCTAGGTCCGGTACAAGTTTAGTTATCGATTACAAATAGAACTTTGAAAATTTATTCTGTATTACAAAATAAAAATTATAATTTTCACATTAAAATTCTTTTTTTACAGTCATATTGAGGTTCTTTTACCCATTTTAATTAAATATTTTAATATTTTCTTTTAATCCAACATTTTATACACTGCTTTTGCATTTAATAAAAAATCTTTCTCAATCATTTTATTATTTTCTTTTGTCTTTATTTATATAAGCGGTTTTTTTTACTTTTTATCTCATTGTCTTTATGTATGAAAATAAATTGTTACCAGTTAGAAACGATAAAAGTGATTGTGAATTATTTATAAATGTTTTGTTATAATTTAACCGTGGTATTGTTTTAAAATATTCATTGTCTATTTGGTTTAGGGAACCACCATTGGTATTTTATTAAAAGTTTTATTTATATAAATACTTGTTTTACATAGTTACAGCTAAAATTTAATTTGATAAAGTAAATTATTAACTTTTTTAATCATACGTTATTACTTTTGAACAAATGAATTAAATATTTGATTTGAGAAAAGACTAGCCTCAATTATAAATTAAATTTTTATCTTGAACACTTTATTATATATTAAAATGAATCATGTTAAAAAGTCGATTTGTTCCAATTTTATTTATTATTCAGTTTAAAATACATTCAATAAAACAGCCAGGGGATTTTAAATTGAATGGAGAGAAACTCGTATATTAACCCTTCCCAAGAACAGTGCGCCAGGCTATTGGCTTCATAAAAGCCCCAAAGTAAACCTCCTGTTAAATGTACAGTAACAACGGTTGACAAACATAAAGTGTTAATATTAGAGAAGGAGAGAGTTTCAGAAAGAACTCAGAAAGTTAATTAATCATGTCTTAAAGTGTTAATATTAGAGTAGGAGAGAGTATCATAATTACTCCCAGCTCAAGTACATTGAAGACTCAAACCAGATTGAAATTTCCTAAAAAATATATAGCTTCCATAACTCGTGTGGCGGTCAGTAAATGAATAATAAAAGACAATAAAAAGAGAAAAGAAAAAATCGGTAAAATATAACCACGGCAACATGAATAAAGGGGGGCAAAGTTAGCCACTATATTCATTTGCATACATCTGTGTAGGCGTGGGAAGACCCTTGATCTGCATCTGCTTGTACATCCATTGCCAATTCTCCAATGTCACTTCACCACCAAGTGACCGGATAACAGATCCACCACTGCATGCGCCTACGTTGCAGCATTCTTCTAGTGACAGACCCTTGATCACTCCATACAGAAATCCACTTGCAAAAAGGTCCCCTGCTCCTGTAGCATCGGTTGCCTTTGTTTCCCCAATGGCTGGGACTCGTATCATCTGACATGTAAAACCTTAGTTTGTGCAGTTTTCAACACCTATTCTAGAACCCTAGCAGGCACAAAGACCAAACAACAAGAAAGCAAAAGCTACTCAACTTATCCCTAACGGTTTTTAACCACAATGTGCTTAATGCTTGTACTGTTTGTAAACCTTTATTACCTCCCATCCTCTTTTACATATAAAACTTTCAGTAACAAATTCGTACAAAGTAATAAACTACGCAAATGTCTAGCTAATTATGGTGTCTTGAGGCAAATAACAAAAGGTTCATGGTGGGAAAGGAAACAGAGAGAATTGAGAAAGGAGCCTAGCAGAAAATATCAGATAATGACAGGAACAAAAAATTAACATACCTCCTTTCCATGTTTAGCAATGCACCCATTAGAGCCCAATGTCACCACAGCCCATTGGCAGTATTTGGAAAGAAATTCCACAGCAGCTATAGAATCAGCATTCTGTTCACCCCTGTAATCCATCGTAAAGTAAATTGATATAACTTATTTACAAGACAAAATTACATTATACATAATTAATGAAAACAAGTTCTTCATTAACTAAGAAACTGAAGATAAATTCTATTTTCAATAGTGCTGGGTGAAATGCAAATAACAGCCACCTTAAAAGTTCAGCTGCTTCATCCTCATTGGCAAAGCAAAGGTCTATGTTCCCAGATTCCAGTAGCTTTAGAAGAGGTAGTTTAAAGTTCCTGACCATCTTGGCAAAATAAAAAGGTCATGAATGAGAAATATAATATTTAAATAAACTATGCAGAAGTCTTCTTAAAAATTACACCTTTGTAATCGAATTTATAATGGTAGTCATCATCTGAACTTTCATACATTAATAGTTGAGATTATGCAGAAAAGAATACAAAGTCTAATACGTATAGCAAAAACAAAAACAAATCTAATATGTTTAGTTATAATTTCTGTAGACTAACCGACTAAGAGTTATAAGACTTAGAAGCACTTCATAAAAACTCGGTTTTATCAAAACAACCTTTTTGAGTTTATATGTTGGAAATGAAAACTCTAATCACAAACTTCCCAGGCTCAAGCAAGAGGAAGTTTTTAAATACCTCAAAACTGGCCAAATCCAAGGAAATAAGAAGGCCTTCCTGTTTGGCTAAATGAATTGCTGCTTGAATAACTTCCAAGTTGAGTATTGCATATCTCAACACCAACCACTGAAACGTAAGTATATAAAAAACCAAGTCAACAGAGAACCTTTAGGTGAAAAAGCGATTTGGCCCCTAAAATCTTATATAAAATAAATCCCAGTCAACACATGACAATTAGAAAAACATAATTAATAAAATATAAAAATATCCAGAATAGGGTATCAACAAAAAGTCCAAAGAAATCAACCTTGGATCCCATGAAATCCTCTTTAATCAACTCTTGAGCCTTGCAAAAAGGAAAAACAGAGCATATATCAGTCAAAAAACCTTCATAAAAGACACCCTAACCCACCCTCCAAGAATCAAGAAAGGGTGTTTGAATTACCTGAACTTTGACAGCATTTGAGAGACAAGGTCGCATTGTGCGGTTGCCCAAGTCATCAACCAAGCAAACACACTAGAACACAAAAAACCCATTGTTATGCTTTATGACAGAGTAAATTACATCTTGAGGTTACCTTCAATTCCTCGGATACCCTTTCTTTTTTACACCTATACCAATACAAATATTATACTACTTTCATCAATTGTTTGAATACATTATTTTGAAACAAATTCTTTAAAAAAAGCATAGAGTTATGCATAATTACAGAGACAAAAGTTAGATATTGTATCTTTCAAATGTTGTTTGAACATTTGTATGACTTTTCCATCAAAATTAAAATAGTATGCACCCTAAGGGAAGTTTGTACGTATGAGGTGAGGAAATAGGAAACCTGTGCCGTGTGTCCTTGCTTCTTGCGGAGTCTTGATAGGTTGACGCCATTGGAGGTCATGTTATTAACAAAAAGCTGGCCTTGTTCATCGTCCCCGTAGGCTCCAATAATTCCGCTTGAAATTCCAAAACCGCTACTGAGCCCGCGAATTGTGTTGGCAACGCTGCCACCGGCGAGAGTTTTCATGGGAGAATGAGCGTCGCGGGAGTGGGCTTTAACCTCGCCCAGTATGCCATTCAGTTCTTCAATTCCAACCTACAATGAACGTTGATAGGGAATTAATTAAGTTAGTTAACCGCGTTCATGGAGACGATTGAGTTGGATTAGAAAGCGCACGAACCGGAACGGAGCCACCGCGCTCGCCGGGAATTTGACGGAGAAGGGACCAATCGACGGTGGCGACATTGTCGACGAGGGCGAAGGGTTGGAGACCGAGAACCAAGGGCGCGTGGCGGGAGTTGTGATTATGGTTTTGGTTTTGGATTTGGGATTGGGAAAAGGGCTCGGCACCCATTGATTAGTGTGTATGAAGTGTTAATTGTAAAAGTGCGTATGGGAGTTAGTGTAGTTTGTGTTTTATGGATCTATGTTTGTGAATTTGCATGAACGCGCCGCGAGATATGCGTCATTCGCCTCTCTCTCCCTCTCTGTCTATGCAAACCCTTCTCTTTCTTTCCTTCTTAGCCAACTCCTCTCCTACACTGTAATTGGAACCCACACAATTACTTTCTTTAATTCAAGAATAAAAATCTTTATCAAATAGTTTATACATTATTTTTCTAAAATTCTTATACACTTTAAATCTACTGTAAAATAATCGTCTTATAACTATACACGGTAGATATTTAATTAAAATATGTAAAAAATTTAAATATTAAATATACGAAGAAAAGTTGATCGACAATCTTAAAAATATATAAATTTATAAGGAATTTAAAACTTAATTAACTTTTTACTATCAAATTGTTTACATTATGAAAATTTTGTTTCCAAAATTTCATTCCGAAAATTTTGTTCAAAAAAACTTGGTCCGAATGTTTTTTTGAATATATAACTCGAAAGTGACATTTATGGAAGGTAAAATGTAATTTTGAAAACTTGAGAGGGAACATGAAGAAATGGTAGGGGTGCAGGAAGTAGAAGTCAAAATTTTCACACCCAAATCAAGAAGCTGAAAAAGCTCAACCCAGCTAGTTATGGGCCAAGCCCATTTTTGTCATAGTGATGGAAACCCGAAAATGCCCTCTCCGTGAAACATGGATACTCTACACTTCCATTTTTCTTTGGGAGTGGAAGCGAAAGCAGTGAGCAGTAGCGGAAATGGGAACCCTTGGGAGAGCGATCTACAGCGTTGGTTTCTGGATTCGGGAGACTGGACAGGCCATTGATCGTCTCGGTTCCCGCCTTCAGGGCGGTTACTTCTTCCAAGAGCAGCGTCTGTCTCTTTCCCTTTTTCATTTCCTTCATTTCCATGCCCTAATTTATGCCATATTATAATCACGTTACAATCTGCGATCACTTTTCGTGATTCCGGAGTTATTTTTTTCTTTTCCACTTAGATTCGACGAGGCAGTGACCAATTAATTGTCTTCCCTGTTGTGTTCAGTGTCTAGGCATCGAACTCTGATGAACATATTTGATAAGGCTCCTGTTGTTGATAAGGATGTATTTGTTGCGCCAAGTGCCTCCGTCATTGGAGACGTTCAAGTTGGAAGAGGATCGTCCATTTGGTATGGATGTGTCTTGAGAGGTAAGGTATCCCATTGGATCAATTAGGTGTGCCAACATTTCAAGGATATTTTTTTCTTCTCTGCCATTTCTGAACATATTTCATGTTCTGTGATCTTTTATTGTAAATTCAACGTGACATGTTTTTCTTTTTCTTGGCTGTTGATATATGTGTTAATCATGTGCCAAATTCATTTTATGAATAGGTGATGTTAACAGCATCAGAGTTGGAAGTGGAACTAACATACAGGACAACTCCCTGGTGCATGTTGCAAAGTCAAATTTAAGTGGGAAGGTTTTGCCTACAGTTATTGGGGACAATGTCACTGTGGGTGAGGAACATTTTTGTAACGATAAAGAACGGTGCAGTATTCTGTTCTTAATGGGAATTTATGTTTTTTTCTGAACAGGTCATAGTGCTGTTTTACACGGTTGTACCGTTGAGGACGAGGCTTTTGTTGGTATGGGTGCCGTATTACTTGATGGAGTAGTTGTTGAGAAAAATGCCATGGTTGCTGCTGGAGCCCTTGTGAGGCAGAATACAAGGATACCTTCTGGCGAGGTATGTCTGTATGTGTTTACTGTTTGGCTACACCCATTCAAATAACGAGTATTAGGATAGTTTTTTTGGTCATGTTAGTCTACATTTTCTCAGGGATTCATTCCATTGTTGAGTATTAGGTTTCGTGAAGTAATAATATTCTTGCATGTTCAACAAAATTTCTATTTTCTTTTCATGCTGAAGTGTATGGGCACAAGTAGATTAATGCACTAGGTCAGAGAAAGAAATGTTTGTTGACATTATCACGTCTAAGAAAATTAATGAAAAAAAGACAAATTTTATTTAATAATGGAGATAGTGGAACTTGATCCATAAGTTGTAACCTTAGATCATTTGCAAGGTAATGATGATATGAAGAATTTTAGAAGTTGACATGGAGGAGAATAAATAACTATCGCCAGAAATGTAGTTAGAAACTCCCGAATAAAATATCCATGGATTTTGACTATTAGTTGATTGAGAAACACATATAGTCGAGGCTTTAGTAGCACAGGCTTGTTAGTGGCCTTCAATTTAAGACGTTCTTGTATTCTGCTTCTTACATTCTTGCTTATCCTAACAATAGAGAGATAATTCTAACCCACCTGTACGTGAACAGCGTGCATCTGATAGTTGTACACAATGCCAGTGAGAATGAAACTGCCGTTATATCAGGTTGTAAAATCTTGCTGTAATGCTCGAGTGAAAAGGCAATAAACAGCATCTATATTTATATACATCTCAAAGCTATTGTCTTGCCATCCTTGTGTAACCAACCACTACCATTAATGTGAACGGAAGTGATATTAAACATTAACCAACAGATCCTAACATAATTTGTTCACCTGAGATCATTTGGTAGTGTAAGAAAGGAACTCTACCCATCGCTTAATTAAAACCTTGGTTTAATTACTTGTCAAATTAAAAACCTTGGGATAATTGATAAAATTGTGAGCTGTTGCTTAATTAAAGCAAGAACCTTGGTGTATATTAAATTGTATGCTGTTGCTTATGGAAACAAGAATCTGACAAGTTTAAGAATTCGAAGGTACCAAAAAATTAAATTTTAACGGTCTTTTCTGATGCAAAATTATCTGTATCTTGATTTCACTTGAAGAATAATGTATTGTATATACATGTACAATCATGAATATTATTACGTAAATGAAGGAAGTGAGAATGAGAGCAAATTCTTATGAATTTTGAATCAAATCTGCAAGTTATTACACCTGATAAAATTTAAAACAAATCCTAACCTAATCTGATGTGCAAATAATAGTGAAAATGCTTGGTCACTGTGATCATGTTATGAAATTCTGATGTTCCCAAAAGCTTTGATACAAGTCCATTTGATGCCATTTTTATCTTAGCTTTGTGGCTTTGTTGACTGATCAACAAAGTTTGTGAATCCTTCGTAGGAACACCTGTATTGCATCAACCAACCCTATCACTATGACACCTATTAGTTATGACCATAACAGAAGCCAAATATCTTTTATGGGGAATACTTTTGGTTCTTAACTCTCTCCTTATGAACAAGCCCCAACCCAGTACCATATACCACTTTTCTTGAACTATTACTTGTTACTCTTGTCATGATTCTTACATTGCCTCTTGAATAGGGATAACAATTGAACTTGTCCCCTTCAGATATTGCCTGAACCGGTTCTGATTTTAGAATCCCTGTATTCATCGGGTATGAATATGAGTATGGATGATATCTGATTTTTTAAATTGGATATGGGAATACCGTCCTAATACTCATCCTTGTTCTTATACCAGTTTCTATTTTAAATTACTAAAATACATTTAATTTATTAGTTAATTTAAAACCCTTATATTTAAATGCGTGATCTTGTATACTGTACTATGAGTTTTATCATAAGGTTCAAATTATCTACATTTTCATTTCTTAGTGAAAAAAATATAATTCTAGTGTTGGCTAGGCTGATTTTTTATGCATGTTATGAGTCATTCATGATCTGCAAGCGCAAACTTGGATATTTTACAGGTATGGGCAGGCAATCCTGCAAAGTTCCTCAGAAAGCTAAGTAACGAGGAGATAACATTCATCTCCCAGTCAGCCGTCAATTATACTAACCTTGCACAGGTCCATGCTGCTGAAAATTCGAAATCCTATGATGAAATTGAGTTTGAGAAGGTGTTGCGAAAGAAGTATGCTCGTAAAGATGAGGAGTATGACTCTATGTTAGGTGTTGTTCGCGAGATCCCACCAGAGCTTATTCTTCCAGATAGTGTCTTACCTGATAAAGCAGAAAAGTCTCTTAAAAAATGAGGTATTTTATTGCAGTGTCTTCAATTCTAATATTGAAATGACATCATGGCACTTTTTTGCTTTTACAAATTTGTGGAAGAGGAATTTTTTTTTTCATTCCCAATAATACCAGACATTTTCTGCGCTAGAATCACGTTTTTCCTTAATATTTTGAACTCTGTTCTCTAATTTGGTTAAGGCAATAGTGCCATGTAGAATCACGTTTGTTGTATCCAGTGCAAGTAATTTCACATTTTTTTATCTTGAGCTGTATGTTGGAAGGCATTATTTGTCAACTTGGTTCATAAGTTCTCGTTGACATCTTTATTAATGAGGACACCTATGTCTGTGTTTGTCTCAGTATGGTTACGGTTGGGATAATGATTATTTCATGGCGGGTGAAAAGTGCCAATAATGTAGTTTACAGAAAGAACGTTGAGTGTCTGAGAAAGAGCATTTTGATTGTTTTCTCCTTTTCCGTCTATATTTGTCCAATGCAATGGGAAGGGCTTTAAGAACATGAAGCATGTGTTATAAAAGTACTTATTTACGGTAGATGTTAGCTCAATATGACACGTTTTACAGAATGACTTTCGTTTGCACACTTACTCTTTAACTTCCAACCAGAAATATATTGTTACAAATTAAAATGGAATATTTCATCTTGTCGGAGAGGGCAATTTAGGATTTCCATTGTTCAAAACACAATAATAGTACTTATTACTTGCGTTTAAGGGTCCGTTGGTAGCTATATCACAAAAAAGAAAAATCTAATTAAATAAAATAGTTGTACTGCGTGCTATATTTTAAATTGGAATAATTGTACATTGAAGAAGAAAAGTTCAATTATAATACGAAAAATAATGATTAGTTTTAGTATTATTCATTAATATATTTTAATATACGATAATGCATCAGACAATATTCAATTTTGATCAAATAGGTCTATCTATTTTAAATTGAAGTTGTACAGCAATTTATATCTTATTTATTATTAGTATTTTTCTATTAGTAAATGTGTATAAATCAATAAAATATAAATTAGAAAAGTTCAACAAGATGGTCAGTGCTATCATAAATTAGACAACCTACTGGATAAGTGGGTTTCACATGCTCAATTTGCTTTTCCTGTCCTAGAACTAGTCCAGGCAGCTTTTTTCCGCTCCTTCATAAATATCTTCCTGCACTCCCATATAATGAATTCCAATTTTGACTTTTTTATTCTAAAATTTAAAATTAAATATGAATTTTTGAATTGGGATTATGCAATCTGAAAATTAAATGACTTTCGGTTTATGTAATGTAAAAATGAAAAATGATTTCAAATTAGAAAAACAAAATGAGAAGTCTCTTTATATGAGAGTGCAAGAACAAATACATAGAGGTGCAGTAAGAAACCACCGCTAGTCCAAGATTAACTGGCTTGTCTTATTACCCAATTTATGGGATTTGACAATTTCTTATTATCATAATGAAACATTGGTGGCTCCGATTAGGGTTTAGGGATGACGAACTCAGATATTCACGGATAATTTGTGACAAATATTAAATAAATATATCCCAAACCCACAGATACATATTATTCTTTAATAATATTAATTTATTTTATTTAAATTTATTTTCAAATTGAAGTAAAAAAAATAAAATTATTAAAAAACATTAATTATAGAATAGTTATTTAAAACTTAACTTCATATGTATTTTTTTCTTTACATCTATAAAATTGAAATTATTTTGTAAGAAAATTAATTTTTTAAAGTTACATTTTGATGTAATTTTCAAATTTATTTCTTAAAAAGATTAAATGATTTATATTAATATTTTATTTTGATTTGATTTTTTAAAAAAATTATTTTTATTTGAATTTATATTTTTAAAATTTATTTTTAAATAATTTAATTTAAAATTGAAAAATCCTTGCCTCAGTATAATGCACATACATTGATGCGGTAATTTTGAAACATAGTATAATCTGACACTTTAATTTAATCAATTCACCAAAAATAAGATCTTAAATATCTTTTACTTTCAGCCGTGATGTAATATCCTTAGTTGATAATTTTGGATCACCTATAACCCCGTAATCTGTTTCATATTGAAAGTGTTCATTCGCTCATACCAATATAAACATCAACAGTAAATAAGCACTTCTGTAATACATGCTTCTTCGTGTGGAACAATTTTATAAAACTCTTTTCAGTACATCGAAAGTAACTACACTTTTTAAGACGAAATCTAGACGGAAAAGGAATAAACAATCAAAAAGTTCCTTTTCAGATACCCAACTTCTATTCTTTCTGCAAACTGCATTATTATTGAAACCTTTCACCCACCATGAAATAATCATTATCCCAACCGTACCATACTGAAAATTGTCTTCAACAGACAGATCAAGATAAATAAGATAAAAAAATGTGAAACCACTTGCACTGGATACAACAAACACTAAGATCGGCATACATGATTCTACATGGCATTTGCCTTTACCAAATTAGTGAACAGAATTCAAAACATTATGGAATAACTGCTTCCTGGATCGTAAGGAGGCAAGATTGATTCTAGCGCAGACAATGTCTGGTATTATTGGGAATGAAAAAAAAATCCCTCTTCCATGAATTTGTAAATGCAAAAAAGTCCCCATTATGTCATTCAATATTAGAATTGAAGACAATGCTTTAAAATACCTCATTTTGTAAGAGCCTTTTCTGCTTTATCAGGTAAGACATTATCGGGAAGAATAAGCTCTGGTGGGATCTCACGAACAACACCAAGCATAGAGTCATATTCCTCATCTTTACGAGCATATTTCTTTCGCAACACCTTCTCAAACTCAATTTCATCATAGGACTTCGAATTCTCAGCAGCATGGACCTGTGCAAGGTTAGTATAATTGGTGGCTGACTGGGAGATGAATGATATCTCCTCACTACTCAGCTTTCTGAGGAACTTTGCAGGGTTGCCAGCCCATACCTGTAAAATATCCAAGTTTGCGCTTGCAGATCATGAATGACACATATAACATGCATAGAAAAAAACAGACTGACCAACACTGGAATTATACTTTTTTCATTAATGAAAATTTAAATAATTTGAACCTTATGATAAAACTCCTAGTACGGTATACAAGATCACGCAGTTCAAGAGCCAATGCAAGAATCATGACAAAAGTAGTAAGTAACAGTTCAAGAAAGCGGTATATGGTACTGGGTTGGGGCTAGTTGATATTAAGAACCAAAAGCATTCCCCATAAAAGAAATTAGGTTTTTGTTAATGTCATCACTCATAGGTGCCATTGATGCAATGCAGGAGTTCCTACAAAGGATTCACAAACTTTGTTGATCAGTCAACAAAGCCAGCTAAGATAAAAAAAAAGGCATCAAATGGACTTGTATCAGAGCTTTGGGAACATCGGAATTTCAATTCATGATCACAGTGATCGAGCATTTGCATTATTGTCTGCACAACAGATTCCGTTGGGATTTGTTTAAAATTTTATTAGGAGTTATGAGTTGCAGATTTGATTCAAATTTCACAAGAAATGCTCTTATACTTACGTCTCTCATTTACTTAGTGTAATATTCATGATTGTACATGTATATACAATATATAATTCTTCCTGTGAAATCAACTGATAGAGAATTTTCCAACAGAAAAGACCGATAGATTTAATTTTCCTTGGTTCTTTCGTATTCAACCGCATAATTCCATCTAGTGACAGTGTTAATTATACATCTTCTATACTAAAATTCTTGTCTCTATAAGCACCAGCATACCAAGTTTCTTGCTTTAATTAAGCAACGGGTCACAATTCTGTCAATTCCTTGTAGTTATACCAATCTTCTTAATTTGACACGTAATAGGTTGTGGTTTGATAAATAACAAATTTTTTTATTAAACAATGGGTAGAGTTTCTTGCTTTCACTAGCAAATTTGTTTTGAAATATCTCAGGTAAGCATATCAAGTTAGTCTGTTTGTTGATATCTAATATCAGTTCGGTTTAAATTAATGGTAGTGGAGACACAAAATAGCAAGACAATAGCTTTGAGGAAAAACAGGTGAGAAACGACTTTGAGGAAAATGTTAGAAGTAGTTTCTGCGTTAGAGTTTAATGTCCAGTTTAGATGAATAACGAACACACAGAGACTCTGCTATTTGAGTGTTACACCACTTATTACTCTTAATAGTAATTAATAGAAATTTTGTGACATATAAATATTGATATTGGCATAAGAGCAGTGTCATTCACACTCTGCCTATCTCCTCTTGTGGCCAAGTTGCTGGCATTGTCTATCTAGTAAACTGCATTTTTATTACTCGTATCGTGATTGTAAACAGCATGCTTTCTGCATCATCTCTCGATGATGAAGTTTCTTATTCTATTCCCCCCATCAAATGTATTTTTCTAGAATATTCTAGGCTCTAGGACAAGGAATATTGTATGAAGATAAGTGAAGCAACCACATTGCTGACTATTGTGATGCAGAATGGGTAGAATATCCATTTGATAAGGTATTCTACTACAAGGTGTATCTACCAGTTGGAATATTGTTTCTTGGAAAAGTAAGAAGCAGATGTTGAGACAAGGTTCTATCCAGGTCAAAAGGAGTGTTACAAACGGTTTCGTGTTGGAAATTAATGCTAGATTAGATGAATAGATAGAGACTATGCAGATAAATAGACATAAACTTCACTCATCATTGCAATTTACTTATATATCACAGAATATATGGATTAAATGAAAAAGAAAACTAAAAAAAATAAAGAAGAGAGTAAATAGTACATACGCTGATAAGATTTTTACCATGTAGATACTTATAAGTTATATATCACAGAACCATTGGATTAAATTGAAAAGCAAAAATAAGATAGTAAACAGTATATATACACTGATAATATTTTTACACTCTCATCCAGTCATAAACCATCATATATGGTAAGTATGTTAATTTTAAAAAATAACCACTCAAATCATACCAAAGATGATTACTATCAGCTGATAAAGTAACATTTTCTACATGACAGGGCTTAGAAATTTAACTCAAACCCTAGAAACTCCAAAAAAAAAAATCTAACACAATGGTAAGTAAAACAAACACCAAATTGTAATTGACCCTCCTTGCCCCAGACTGGCGGTACAAGTCTACTAACTCAACAATGGAATCAATCCCAAAAAGAATTTAGTCTAACATGACCAAAAACTAACCTAATACTCGTTTTCTGAATGGGAGTAGCCAAAAGTAAACAGGCACAGACATACCTCGCCAGAAGGTATCCTTGTATTCTGCCTCACAAGGGCTCCAGCAGCAACCATGGCATTTTTCTCAACAACTACTCCATCAAGTAATACGGCACCCA
>Ga0209589_1007059_pt1 | contig 18245 bp, 9 predicted proteins | sample CowpeawhiteBW_FD_187525 | JGI IMG/M metagenome (GOLD analysis project Ga0209589, IMG submission 187525) | Root nodule microbial communities of legume samples collected from California USA - Cow pea white BW (SPAdes) (version 2) | ecosystem: Host-associated > Plants > Roots > Nodule | place: USA...
TTTTTTAAATTAATTTATTATACTAATAAAAGAATCCCAACAAATTAAATATACTATACAAAAAATTTAAGAAATGTAAATGATTGAAAAAACTGAAAATTGAAAATTTATAAAACATAAAATAAAAATGCAACGAAAACAAAATCAAAAACTGAAACCGGCCTCCTGTCGGACGACTTCAGCACGCTACATGCAGAAACCGGTCGGAAGCCGGACGACTTCATTTAAAAAAAAAAAAAAAAAAAAAGAAACCGGCCTCTGGGAGGACGACTTCACCTTAATGTCGTCCTCCCGCCAGACGACACGACCCACTTTTGCAATATTATTTCAAACAGGCCCCTTTTTACAAACACACCTGAAAACGGACCCCTTTTTACAAATTTTCCGGTATCTGATCTAAAAAATGTTAAACACTCAAAATAAAAATATCCGTATATTATTATTAGAAAATTATTTAAGCCTAAAAACTAATATACCAAAATATTTGTTTTCCTCCTTCCCATAAAGTTATTGATTTTTCATAATGTAAACAATATATTTCGAAATTACATAATGGAATCAAGAATTTTATGAGAGTACCGAAATGAAAAAAAAAAAAACATAATTTTAGAAAAATAAAAAGAAAATTAAACAAAAATGAATGCAACCCATTTGACACAATCCTCAGATAGGTATGCTAGGTTCGAAAATGATTACCTTACAAATAAATTTGTGTAGCATTTTGTTATTAACAGAATGATACTCCTAAAATACAACGTCGTTTGATATCATGATATAGTTTGAGTTAGGATCATTAAAGTATTACATTTTGCTGAGAAGAAGAACATGGAGAATGGCTTTGGCCTCATCTTCATCATCCCTTATCATGATCAAGCTAGTGGTGTCCCCAATAATGACCAGTTGGAACATCAGTAGTTTAGAATTCTCCAAAGCCTTAATTCGTTTTCCTCTGTGGTTTTTGTCGATAAGGTAAAAAAATTGAAGGAAAAATTGGGTCAAGTTGGATGGGGAACCTTTTTCTCTTTTAGGTCCGATAAGGAGATGGAGCTCCGCCACAATGCCATTGACATGTCACATTGGAAGTCAAGCCAAGAGTAGGGCGAGGAAAAGATAGTCTTCCAAAGCAATATGATGGTGTCCTGGTCTGGTGTGACACGATAGCATCCGAGGTACAACCTTAGTGGAGTTATTTTTAAGGATGTCAACGAAGCGAGTAGGGTTAACTCCCCATAACTTATTTGTTGGATAAATTTGTTTCATACCTGTACCAATATTTATTAGGTATATGTTATGCAATTATTTGCATAATTTTTTAATATCCACATATACCCATAATATTTATAAAAAAATAAAAATAAATATTTAATAACATATTTTAATTGTAAATTCAAATAAAATAAAATACATAACTCATTCAAATAATGTTGAATGACAGTTTACAAAGAAATGAATTTTTTTAAAACTAATTGATAAGAAATAACTCATTCAAAATAGATATATTAATATTTTAATCATGTTTTTGTTTTTTAATTTAAATTAGAGTATAACGGGTACGGATATCTACGGATACTATGATACCCGTACTCGTCCCATTAACATGTGGATATTAAAAATATTCGTATATGTTATCTGCAGATATCTATTTACAATATGCATCTCTTATCCATTACGAATTTTATCCATAAATACTTACATGTATGAATTTTTTTGACATTCTTAATTATGTCAGAAAAAAAAAATGGTTGTTGGAAAGGAAGAAAAAAGTTTAAACAGATAGTGATTACCTTTAAAATCCAACTTAATTTATTGAGACAAAAATATTATTAAGAGATCGCATTAAATAAATTTCTCGAATCTTAGTACTAAAATATTAATTAAATCTTCATTTTAAATGATTTAATTTTTGAATATCTTATTTTTATAAAAGCCATTTTAATTTATTCAATAAAATTAGATTTATTAAACATAAAAAGTACCACCTTGATCTCGTAGATATCACAACAAAATAACCTTACAAAATATTTCTTACAAACTTCAACAATCTCAAATGACATCAAAAGAAAAATATATACGTTGTTATCAGCTAAAAAAAATGTATTTGACATGAGTTGAAAAACATGTTGAGAAAAAATAATTAATTAATATTGTTGAATTATTGAAAACATGTAAGTAATAGAATTATTGAACAGCATAAATTAGAAAAAAGAAAAGTATTCTATTTAGTAATGTTAAAAAAAACATTCAAGGTGAAGTGCCTTTGCATGCGTGGTAATGCCAGATCTACCGGATGTGATCCTTGGATACATGGATGGACAAAAATTTAAATGTTTTTGTCACGAGAATTTGACGTCACACACTACTGAGGACTAAAGTTAGTGTTTAACACACTTTTAAGAATGGATTTGGTAATTTGCAAAATTTAATTTCAACCCCCACCATATACTTAATGATAACCTGAATAAAAAAAGAAAATTATAACAGTCATATACTGATCTTGGACACCGAGTTGAGTTGTTGAAAGCTTCTCTCACTCTATCACTTGATTGTGTTGTCTACCAAAGGTAACTATCACACCAATATCCTCCATTACGCGCCCCCTACACTCAGGAACAACAACATAATCACTCACCCAAAACTCCAACCCTCTAACCGTCAACATGTCTTCCATTCAAATTCGCCTAGTGCAAAGCCAGACCTACAACCCTCAACCTGCTCCTACCGACTTCAAAAGCCTCAAATCAACACCAAAAAAAAACAAAAAAACAAAACCTCATTTTTCATATTGTCACCAATCTCTTTATCCAGCTGACTCTCCTCCAATGATCCAACAACAAAGCTAAGAGAATTTTTATTATATAAATAAAAAATGGTAGAAGCAAACAAATTACCATGATTTTGAGGTTTCGTCCTTGTGAGTCTACTTAAGCTTTGTCTCTTGAAATAGTAAATAATCAAATTCGAACCTAAGAGTGTGTAGTGCTATCACTTCAGTTCTTTAAAGCATGTTTAATCCTTGCAGTGTGTGACATCAAATTCACCCCACAAAGTAAATAATTCTCAGCCTATAAACATGGCATATCATGTTTATAACCAACACATCTGACAGTCCACATACATAGAGATGTTAACCTTGACGGAATTCTTTTATAAATCTCACGAATGAAGCCACTTGGCAATTAACATTTCTTAATTCATGTGAGTTAAACAAAAAATAAAAGATACTAGGAGGAGAAGTTTTGGTAGCCATAATTTGTGTTGGGGATAAGATTAACGCTCCATCCAAGTCAATAAATAAATTGAGCACGAGCCCTGTTTTTTTGGTGACCATAGCTTGAATAGATTTTAAAGAAAAGATCAAACACCAATGGATGTTAATAAACGAGTCTACCAGACAACCGTGAGCTGGCACTTGATTTTGGTTCACTTCTTCAAATAGTCACTTCTCAACCCAATCCATTTGTATCTGGAACAATGGACTAAAATATACATGGTAAGACAAAAAAAAGAAAAAATATTAGACTTGTTTCTAAAGTTTGCCAGGATTTTTTCAAATCCAACCCCAAAAACTGAGAATTGCAAGTGACAAGTGATCCGCAAGCACAAGCAACAACGGCGAACTATGTACGATATGAAGATGAAATGCAATCAACACAATATGTCGATGCCACTCAAGCTCGATAGAAATAAAGCCATTCATTCATTCAAGATATTTAGACAAGGTATAGACATCACAACAATGCTGCTCGCACAGTTTTTCTAATCACTTCTTAGTTCTTAACAAATAATTATAACATTTATATGAAACCATATATATAAATCCAATTGAATCGACTGCTCAGTTTGGTTTTGATAACATTTAGGGTTAAAAAGTCAACCTAACCAGTCAAGCATGATCCGTTTGAAAAATATTCTGGATCTTATGCAGTGATACCATTAGCTTGGGAAAAAGACATGCCTTGCAATTTGCTACTTAGGTACAGGTAGAGCACAAACACAGTACTGCAATTAGAATATTAGGTTCCCCAAGTGCACAAAACATTGACAGTTTCACAAGATTTTTCCCTGATAAGACTAAGTTTCAACAAGCCCAACCAAATGTACAGCTTAAGAACGAAATAAAATCTATTAGAAAATAACTAGGGTGTTTTTTTATCAGCAGAAAAAAAGAATTAGGTGTGTGTTTGAATCGAAAAGGTAAGTTCTAACTAAACAAACATCCTTTGAAGATTCGAAAAATGCTAACAGCATGCTCTTCTGAACACTCCTTATTACTGAGTGAAATTCATTGACAATAAAAAAAATTGTAGTTCTCAATAAATTTTATACACTAGCAAAGCGTGTTATTGGTGATACTCCTAAAGTTTTAAAATTTCATGGGTATAGAGTTCAAAAGAGGGATTTATGGAATACCATGTTAAAAACACGTAAAGTTAGGACAGTATAATTGGTGCAAATAACCAAATCTGGTAAAAAAAACTCAAAGACTTGCATTCTAATGTCTCTAAAGAAGCTCAAATATCTAATAGCCAAGTAACCGCCCAAGCCGGCAACATGTTGATAGACGTTTAGGGGAAAGCTGATATGCAAACCAAACAACAGCTATGCACTGCCATTTTATTTAATAAATATAAGGAGTTAAAAAGTAAGCAATTTTAAAACAGTGACAAGGTGGGAAGAACCTCATTCTGATAATCTAAGTAAACTTAAGGTAAATGTGGAAATGTATGTTATACTCTCTACAAATCTACTTCTCTTGCTTCCAAGACTCAACAGATTGGGATATCCACTTAACCAAATACAATCATGAATCTTAATCTTCATTCAATCATTACCCCCGTAATTGCAAGTTTCATACAAAATTAATGCTCGCAATAATCAATGACCAAATCCAAACACACACCAATAAAACACAAATCTTTGAGAAGGGCAACACTCCACAATCTCTTGAGAACTTCACTCTAAATTTATGATCACTTGATTATGAACCTTTGAGACAAATAAATCAAGATATAAAATCTCAAGTTCGGGAACAAAGGTAGACTATAAATCAGAAACAAGGTCTAACCGGCAGAGTAAAAACTACAAAAAAAAGGAGGCAAAATCGCCTGCGAAGCAGTACCATAGTCAAAAACCAAAACCACATAATTTTTTTTGCCATATGTATAAACTTCCCCGAAATTAGAAGAATAATAAGAGAGGCTAATAAATTACTAACTGTTAAAAGGTGCAAAAAAAGAGAATATGTACTATTCCACCTTTTTCTCCCTTCGCAAAACGTAACCCTTCACCTCACCCGGAAGCCTCGACACACTCCCTCGCAAAATGCCCAGGCTTCCCACAATTAAAGCAGGTGCTCTTCCCAGCACCGCCGCCGCCGCCACCACCACCACCACTATTACCACCGCCGTACCTTCCTCCTTCAATGCCGCAATCCCTAGCCAAATGACCTACCTCCCCACACCGAAAACAACCGCCACCACTACCACCACCACCAGCACCGACGCTCTTCGCGGTTGCGCAATCCCTCGCCATGTGTCCAAATCCACCACACCTAAAGCAAGAGCCGCTTCCGCCGCCGCCTCCTCCGCCGCCGTTTCCTCCGCGCACGCAATCCCTCGCGAGGTGACCGAACCCGCCGCAAACAAAGCACCCTCCCCCGCCTCCGCCGCCTGAATTGCTGCTTCGGTTGCAGTCCCTAGCCAGATGGCCGAAATCGCCACACTGGTAGCACGTGGCTCCGCCAGAGCCCGCGCCATTCCGCCTGGAGCCGAAGCCGTACCCAGAACCACGATTGCCGGCGGCGGCGCGGGGCTGGAGCGGTGCGCCGTCGATTCCGGTGACATCGACGGCCTTGGTCTTGTCGTTGTCGCCGGTGGCGATAGCGAACTCGACGCGATCGCCCTCGAGGAGAGTGCGGTAACCGTCGGATCTGATGGATGACTGATGAACGAAGAGATCCTCGCCGCCGTCGTCAGGCTTAATGAAGCCGAAGCCCTTTCCATTGTTGAACCACTGCACAACGCCCGTGAATCTTTCTTCCGCCATGGAATCGGTTCGATTTGAAAGCCAACAAACCCTAGAGAGAGCCTCAGAGGTGGAATGCCACAACACAACACTTGGTAGAGTCTCTCTCTCTCTATATATATTCTATGTGAACTGCAATTCCAAGGATCATAAATCAAATCCAACCCTACCTGCGATTAATTATTAATTATTCATTAATTACTAATTATTGATTAATTAAACCAATTTCTGTTTTTTTAAATTATCGTCGATTTTCATAAACAACCGAGTAATGATCGAATATGTCTCAAATTCATATATTTATCCCACTATTTTATTATCAAAATTTTATTGTATGTTAAATATATTCTTAAGTGTGAAAATAAAATATAATTAAAGTTGAATCTATATATCTATCACAAGTATGTTGTACTCATAATTATTAAAGTTGTACTCATAATCCCACTATATATTTTCTTAAAATGATCTGGTTTGTAACTATTATTATATAATAATGATTTATCATTTTAGTGTACTTTATATTTATGTTTTATTTTTAATTATATTAAATTAATATACGTATACATAGACATAATTATTTATATTCTAAAAATAACTAGACATTAGAAAATATATGAATACAAGAAGAAACTCTGTTATATATATATATATATATATATATATATATATATATATATATATATATATATACACACGCGTATAAAAAGGATTTTTGTTTTTTTTACATGTTTTATTTTTTATACTTTTTAATTTCATCTTTTAAGTGATAATTATTTTAAACAAAAGTAGTTACATTTTTATTTTTTAAATAGCTGTTAATTTAAATTTATTTATTTTTAAAATTAAAGAGTGATTGTACTATATTAACTTTTTAAGTGACTGTTTATTTAAATTTATTTATTTTTTAAATTGAAATGATTATTTATATATAATGACAGAAATGTCTAATGAATTTATTTAAAAATTAGAAATTAAAAAATAATGTTTAATAGCTAAGTTATAATTTTATTTAATAGTTCAATTGTTTCAGAGGCAAGGAATTTTCATCATACTATGTTATCCAATTCAAGAAAAAAATTAAGTTGAATTTTTCTATCAAATTTAAACGGAATCGATCATATCATAATAAGTAGTAGCTTATGTTGTGTTGTTAAAAGTAAGTTATTATTTGAAAAACAAATATTTCATTAACTGCTGCATTTTTATATAAATGTTAAATATTATATATAATGGTTCAGTAATATATTTAAACAAAATAAGTCAAAATTTAAATTAGAAACGAAACACAAAAACAACATCTATTTTGGCTTAACGTGAGAAGTTTAGAATCCTGATTCAAGTTGGTAGAAACAATGCGCGGGATAGTGAGACAATAATAAGGTTGGATTCATGTATGTTGGATCATCCCTCAAAAATAGTACTTGTAAAACTGACAATGAAATTATTGATGAACAATATAAAAATCGTCAAAGAAAAAATTACAGGGTCGTCATATATCTACACAACGAAGGAGGAGTGATACACTTTGAGACTTGTTGCAGCATGAAGTAGGAGTTGATATCTGTAAATTAATACACTTCCACATTCCATTGCTCTGCTTTCTTCAATTGCTTCTTGTAATCAATCCAATCGATGCCTATAGTACACAATCAAAACACAAAACATAATCAATCAGGTTTCTCTCCAAATCATGTGCCAAGCCAAAGCAAAATTTCTTACCATCTCTTGCAGCCAATGATACCATAATGTCATCAATTCCCTTTTCCATTCCTTTTAATCCACACATATACACAAAAGTATTATCCTTCTTCAGTAGTTCCCAAAGCTCTTCTGCATATTGAGCCATTCGAGTTTGGATGTACATCTTCTCTCCTTGCTCATTTGTTTGTTCTCTGCTCACAGCAAAGTCAAGCCTGAAGTTCTCTGGATATTTCTCCTGCATCTTTTCAAATTCCTGCCCCATACAGAACAACTTCTATCACTATACTAAAATCTCTACAAAACAAACCATGAATGAGAAAACTCTCATTCTTCTCACCTCCTTATAAAGCAATGAGCTGCTTGTAGGTACACCCAAGAACAGCCATGCCAAACCATTGAACTACATATACGCCAAACATGGTTAATAATCACATGTTTCCACTTATAAACACATACTAATAATGTTCAAAGCAATACCTAAAACTTATCTCACAAAGCAAAAATGGCTAAATGAATCACAACATGTGAATAAGTATACTAGATTTTGCAGACACTTGCCTTGTAATCTTCGTGCTTCTCGAAGAACATTTTCCATAAGAATGAGCGAAATGGGGCAATCCCAGTTCCAGTTGCCAACTGTGAAGAAAATTTCATTGATCAATGGTGAAGACAAGAACAACCGTCGTGTATATGTACCATATTCGTTTTCATCTTATAATAAAATGAATGATAGTTTACCATGACAACGGTGGCATTAGGATCTTTTGGCATAAGCATTTCTTTCCCAACAGGTCCAGTTATTGTTACTTCAGATCCTGGCTTCAGGTCACCTGAATAAAGAGGAACATGAATAATTGGTACAAGAACACAGTAGATACCATTACTGTAACAAAGTAAAACAGCCAAATAAGATATTCTAGCCTACATTGTGTTAAACATAAAAAACAAACCACTCATCCTTACACAAGAAATTTGAGCACACTCCCTTGACAATTTCTCCACTATCATTTGTGTACACTAGTCGTTTCACGCATAGAGAAACCTGTATGAAAGCAATCATATAGAGCTAACTTTGAGTTCAAAGTACATGAAAGCACCTGAAGTAAGTTCAGAACAGGACTCAAGTATGCAAGCAACAAAATTGATCAAATAAAAGCGTTATGGCGTTTACAAAATGAAACCCAGAAACTGCAATGTAATATTGTTAATATATGACATGGTACTCACAGTCTTGGAATCACCAAAGTCACCAATGGCACTGCTGGCAATAGAATACAATCTCAGTTTATGAGGTTTGCCATTCTTGTCAATACCGTCCGGAATTACCCCAATTGATTGTCCTTCTCTGTAAGGAACCTCTCCTGAAATCAAAACACTATAACATTAGCTCAAAATACAATTTGCATCAGCAATCAACTCTATAAAGAGAAAAAAAAAAAAAGAGAAAAAAGAGGGAAAACTAATGAACTTCGCACCCTCGGTGCTGAAAACCATGTGCCAAGTTTCTCCTGGAGCATCGTCCCCTGTGATCTTTGTGTTGAGAAGGCATCTACCAATGTATGGGGCTTTGGGCTTGAACTTGTTCACAATCACACCTTCATCCTGTTTCTTAGACTCTTTTTCAACCTTGGCTGGTGCCTCAGTGGTGACTTGAGCTCTGATGGAAACCACCCTTCCGTTGCTGGAAACATCTCTGTATTGAAAAGGAACCTGAGATAGAAACCCTACTTAATAACCCAGATCATCTAAAACGCAATATCAATCCTCAATTAGATACATTTTCTTAGCTACTCTTGATGTAATTCTCCAATCATAAATGATAAAAATTTGCACTGAAAGTCATCATAGATTATCAAAATGAAATGATGAAAATTTGTGATGGAAGATATTAGACATACCTTGTTGAAAATGACTCTCTCTGGGGCAACGATGGAGGTTCTACTTTGGAGAGAGGTGGACTTGGTGGATGGAAAAGAGACTGCAGCACTAACAGCAGCAGCCATTGGTGAAGAAATGTTGAATGAAGTGATGAATTTTGTGTAGCAGTGAGGGATTTGAGTATGAATGAATTTAGAAAAAAGAGAAAAGTATAAGATTTGAGTGGACGAGATTTGGAAGCAAATGCAGTGGCCGATATTACATTAGGATAAGTGTAAATGTGTGATGGTATCAACAGCTTTCAACTATCACCTTACATATATGTACTTCCTTCGCCTCCAACCAAATTCAAAAAATGTCACCAAATGTTGAAACCAGAAATAAATTTATTGTTTAAATTATTTAAAAACAATTTAATTCATCCTACCATTTTTTCTCTTTTCTTCATTTAGAATATGAGGGGAAATAGTGTATTTCTTTGAGTAGTTCTTTTAATGCTTCACTTCTCAGAATAATCACCATATTCAAAAATAAGTTTCTAACTTGTAAAACTATTTTCACGATATTTTGATGAAGTCGAAGCCATTGGAATCTTGAATTCGGTTTTCACCACAAAAAAATATATATATATAAGATCTAAAAGCGATATTTTTCCCCTGTAAAATGCCAACTTGACTGGGCAATGTCTCTTTTGTTTTGTTTGCATCTAAGGCAGAGAACTGAAAAGAATTGTCTAACAACAAAAACAGAAAAAGATGGAAAGGGATTGAAAATATAACGTATACATCCTTGTTTAAAAAATTAGGTTAATTGATAAAAGAATGGTCTGAAATCATTAGTTTACTCGTAATATATATAGAATATAAAAATGAAATCAAGTTCTCTAAATTAAAATTATATTAACAATAGAAGAATTGTTCGAGCCTATTTATAAGTAAATGTTTTTTTTTAATGTCAATACGCACCTTTTTTACATTTTATATTAAGAAATGTTATTGAAAAAAGGAACATAAAATCTCCGGCTTTTACTCCCTGCAACCCCACAGTTTCTTTGCATACCCACTCAAATTTTCAAAATGATATTTTACCTATTTTAAAAGTGATTTCCGAATTATATATTTTAAAAAAATCAGAATAAGTTTATGAAATTTTTGAAACAATATTTTTAGAATAAAATTTTGATAACAAAATTTGCAGACAAGATTTTCACAAAATGAGATTTTTAAAACAAAATTCTTAAGATGCATTAAACGTAGTCAAGAGTAAGCTTTTATAAATAAATAAATAATCTCCACAACACATACTATTTTTATGTGTTTAATAGTCTTACATTACTTAAAAATTAAGTTTTAATACAATTTAAATACTATTTTTCTTTTCACCTTCCAATACATTTTTTTTAAAAAAAAAACTATACCGAAACATAAATCCCAAAGCAATACATGATAATAGACAATTATGAATATTTTTAGGGTTAAATATGTTTTTGGTCTCTTAAGTTTTAGTGAAATTTGAAATTAGTCTATCTTCAAAACTTTTGACCAATTTAGTCCATCATCTTTAAAAATTCGTGGATTTAATCTTTTAAACTAAATTTTGTTAAGTTTATCTGACGTTTCAAGCGCATTTTATGATCATATTTGAATTGTTTACACCGTTTGATACATTTTTGCTTCAATGTTAACTAAAATACTATCATAAAATGTGTTTAAAATGTCAAATAAACTTAACAAACTTGGGTAAGAAGGACTAAATCCACGTATTTATAAAAATGAATGACTAAATTGATGTAAAATTTCGAAGAGAGACTAATTCCAAAATTCACTAAAACTTAAGGGACCAAAAACATATTTAACCTATATTTTTATGGATGTGGTAGGTAAAAAGTATTTTAATAAATTAAAATATAAAATTAATATTACTCTTACGATTAAAATTAATATAAAATATAATTAATTAAAGTAAAGTAAAGTAAAATTTGGATGATTAGTTTTTAAATAAAATAATTTAATACATGTAATTATTATTATTATTATTATATAGGAAATAAGATTTGAGAATTTATTATATCAATATCAGGAAATTGATTATATATATATATATATATATATATATATATATATATATATATATATATATATATATATATATGTATATGTATATCAAAACTCTTCTTCTTATCCTGCATTTTCTCTCTTCTTCTTCCCCGCAATATTCTCCCTCTCTTCTTCCTCTACAAACAGTGGTGATTATGGAAGCGGCGACGTGGTAATGTGATGCAATGTTCATGAATGTTTGATTCTTTTACTATTATTATGGGAATCATTTAGTAATTATAGCACTACAAGAAGCAATATCCAAATCTCTTATATGTTTTGGCTCATTCGGCCCAATCTTGACACCGAAATTTCTGACCAGTTCTAAGCCCAAAATCGTCTACATCTACTTTATTCCCAAAATCGTCGAATTTTTAGAAAGGGTTAATATAAGAGAATTTTGTTACACATAATTGAGATAATATTTTTAAAAGTTAAATATATTTTTTTTCCTTAAATTTATTTGACCTCTCAAATGCATTCTTCTACTAATATTAAAATGAAAATATGTCAAATGACCAAAAATATGTTTAACCCTATTTTAAAACAAACCAAAAGTTACATTTACCTCGTTAATATTGCATTGGGAAATTGTAATAATCCATATCAAGATAAGTTTGACAAAAGTGTTGAGAGCTGTGTGATGGAGCTTCATGATCAAACAATGTCAAAGGAGGCGATTCCCATGGAGAGCAGCATTTATTAGTTTTTCCAATCAAAAGAAGGATTTCGGAAAATGTTTCACTAAACTCTACAGAATCAATCAAAATGTTTTTGTTCAAAGTCTATTTAAACATTAAGTTAGAACAAAGAAAAAGAAAAGGTTAATGTTGGATGTTTCAGGAAAGTGGTTAACTAGATACATAGAATCACTCAAAAATCTAGTTATACAGATACAAATCCAATTTTATCTTAAATAAATTTATCGAACTTTAACTGATTTTTCACGTATTTTTAAAATTATAGTTGGTATATAACTTCCTTCTCAAGTTTGTCGAAGTAGTCATTCTTTGTAAATTTTGTTTTTAAATCATTATATTTGTGATGGTTCATTCTCTAGATTTAGTTAACTTTACTGCAAAGATTTACTGAGTTATCAAAGAAATTAAGAAATTGCACACTTATAATCTAAATTGACTCAAAACGAATACTTTTGAAGACAAATTGTGTAATTAGTGATTATTTTTCGGTTGAAAGTGAACAATACACGAGTGGCCAAACAGTGTGAGTATGAATTAGTTGTGACTCCACTTTCAGCATTCATAAATGTTGGGTTTTGAAAGACTACTAGTGTTGGGTACTGATTGATACACTTAGCCGAACTACCCAATCTGACGAGTGTTTTATCTGTTGTAGGATTGGACAACAGTTTCTATCATAAAGAAACGAAAAAGTCTTCCGAAAATAATAAAAGTGTTAAAATCGGAACATAACAAGCATGTATCAGCCTCGGTGCTTTCAGTAGAACAAAAATTTGCTACTAGTACAACCCAGAGGCAATGGAGGTAGCGCTTTGTAGCTTTACATTTTACTTTCCCATCAGAAAAGAACAACATAAGACTGTTTAAGAATGCAAGATTACAAAGTATAATTTCATAACTGTTTGCATCACTGGTTACAATTTCTATCGTATCAGAGGGTCAACTGGAGAGGTGGGAAGGGAAGGGAAGTCAGAAGAAATGGTTTAGCAAACAATTCTCTTTATAGTTAAAAACAGATCTGAACAATTGGATAAGGCATTTGATTGTATATACACTCAGAAGAGCAATGGATCAGACATGAATGATTGACAAACCTCACAACCACACCAATGAATTACTAACTAACTCTTCCTATTATTGATGCAACTTTTGGAATCCTCTTGAACCTCTAGACTGATAAAGCTCAAGCCTACCTTTGGATTCCTGCAACAAAGCCTCGATGGTTTCATCCTGCGTCACGCTGGGTTGTTTCGAAGCCCATTCAAGCACTCCAAGAACCTCGGCCCGAGCAAGATCCTCGCTGTCCGGCACATGCAATGCAATGTAGGAGAGCAGAACCAGTGCCGAAACCTGAACTGTTTGTTCTCCAAGATACACAAGCTGGACCAAGTGTTTAGCACCACCTGCGCTTATGATTGCCTTGGAGTGATCAAGGTGGAGGTAGTTTTCAGAGCAGGCAAATTTTGTGAGAGAGATTGCAGCTTCTCTTGACACTTCTGCCTCTCTTTCATCAAGAAGCCGGACCAAGGGACCGATTATCCTTGTCTCTGTTGCCCGGAATGTCCTTGCCAAATTCCCTATAGCCTTTATGCAAGGAATGAGGAGTTTTGTGTCTTCCTTCTCGATGATCTTGAGCACTTGATCAACAGCAGCCTTGCAAGCAGGAGAGTTGGGTTTGAAAGCTGATCTTCTCAATTCTGCATCTTTTTCTGCCACTGCAGTGATCTCCTTCACTGCCAAGGCACAATTGTACTTCACATCCTCAGACCCTTTCTCAAGGAGAATGGCAAAGCACAAGAGAGCCCTCGATTCGGTGATGCTCCGACAAATGGCCACGTTGCCCTTTGCGAGCTGCCGGAGGGCTCTTGCTGCCATTGCTTTCATGTAAGCCTTGTTCTCCGGGTCCTCCAGTTCCCTTCCCTTCATGTTAATCCCAGAGTAGGTATAGCTTTGCTGGTGGGACTGATGGTTTTGCTTGCCATTGCCATTGCCATTGCTATTCCCATTGGCCTTTGGGTTCTGAGCAACTCCATTGTCTTCATTGGACTGTTGCTGCTGCTTGTTGGCAGCATGCATTGCCATCGTGCTTGTCACCACTTTGTGCATCTGATTTGTGGACTTATCACCCAGAGGATGCTGCATGCGACTCTGCATCAGCTTCTCCTCATCTTCACTCTCCTTTCTCAAACTATTGCCATTAGAGTTATTACTGGCCATAACAACAGCATGGATTGATGTGGGTTTGTAGCTAACAATTGCGTATTTACTATGCTCCTGAACGGTTTCGAAAGCAAGATGACTTACAAGCAAGCGAACGATGTTATGCTGAGCGAAAAGATCTTGACATTTAGGGTATTTAGCGGCCAACTCCGACACGGCCCAGGCAACCACAGCTTGAACTTTCATGGGACCTTCTTTCAGGACTTTGGCGAAGACAGAGCACACCCCCGCGTGGATCATAATCTCCACGCTCTCAGGGTCACGGCCGAGAAGCCCAATAGCCCTGGCGGCGTTCTCCTGACCCTCTTTTTTCCCCTCCTTCATCAGCTTCAACAAGGGTCCAACCCCACCTTCCTCGATGATCAACTTCCCGTAGCGGTCGTTGTCACGTGCGAGCGACACCAGCGACGCGGCTGCATCAGATCGGTCGTCGAGAGAGCCCGTGTGGAGGGTCGCCACCTGCTCCCAAATGAGGCCCAAAATGGGCTCGTTGGCGGCTATCGGAGGGAGCCCGAGATACTCGTCGCCGCGATCCTCCGCCGGAGCCGACACCCGGAGGAGCCACGACACGTCGCCGATGGAATTCTCGAGTTGGGACGACATCTTGCGAAACGCCGCCGTCGGAATGATGCTGAACACGCGCTTCATGAGGCCGTTGGCACAGCATTTCAGCACCAAAGACAGCGCCTTGTCAAGGACGAGTTCGGTGTCGGCGATTATGCGCCGCGTGGGACGCTCGTACAGGTCGGAGCTGGCACGCGCCGCTTGTCGAAGAAGCCCCGCGAGTTTTTCGGTCTTGGATTTGAGTTCTAAGCACTCTTGCTTGAAGGAGGAACTGGCCTCTTCCGCTGCCTTGGTGACTTGGTCCGCCAATTGGATCGGCTTTGCCAACAGTTGCTTCACTATCTCCGACATCGCTCACTCCTTGAAGGGTCCGATCCAAAACCCAAGTTGCAAAAGCTCGAACCTTTATTAAAGGAGGGAGTGATTAGCGAAAAAGGGTTGGTTTTGCGGCCCTACAATCTCGGCTTTGATGGAGGGAAAACGGCGAGGTTGTTGAAAGGTGCCAAGAGAATGCGGTGTGTTATGATCTGGCAATTGTCTGCGAGTGAATATGAATATGTATGGAGTGATGACGATGATGTTGTGTTGTGTGCCGTTCTAGGTCTGAGGGCATGATTTGTTGAAATATTGGGACTTTGATTTGTGAGAGAAAGTGTTGGGGTGGACGGGTCTTACAAGATCGAACGCGCTTTCTTCTTTTTATATAAAAAATTTGGTCTTTCAACTGTAATCGCTAGCATGACAAGAAAGCACAACTATTTAGGAATTTAGGAATAACCCAGGCATTTATTTTCGCTTCAAGAATCACTTTTGTAGGTAAAATGGAAGAGAGAAGATAAATAAATATCTGAAAGGGATTAATAAGAGTAGGTTTTGGAGATTTGAAAGGTATTAATTTGCATGAAAGAGAGAGTAGTGCCAGCATTATGAACTTATCATATTGGGTCACCATAGATTTAGAAATGAAAGTGTGACCACATTATCATTATTAAAAGCATTTGGATTTAGTTAGTTGAGTTTTGTTAATGTTTGCAGACAATCCTGATAAATCTAAGTGACTTCCAGCCAGTGTATGTATGTATGGAATCCACATTTTTACTTTAAATTAAACAAAAAATCTGAATTAACGCTTGCAGACATATTAAGTAATAAATTAAGAGCATTAACAAATAATAGAATTTTTCTATTTTGGTGTTTAAAGTTCATTTGGTAATATGCTTGGAAAACTTGTAAAATCTTGAATTGATTGTTTTAAATTATATAGCTTCTCTAAGACATGGTCTCAAAAACCAAACTTTGAAACCTTTGTTTAACATATATTTCTTTCTCAGTCACTCCATTTAAAAATAATACGTATTAATTTAAATACAACTCTAAAAGTTTGAGTAAAGTCGATATTTGATGATCATAACATTGAGTTATTACCCTTATTTTATTGTGTACTATTTTATTCCTCGTAATTCCTTTAATTTTTGTGCAGGGTTAAAATCCTATTTTTCATCAACAAGTGTACACTTTGGTTTTTGAAAGAAGATTGGTTCTGATACCTACCATAATAATGTCTTTCATGGTATAATTTGATTATTTGTTGTTTTATTTTATTTGTTTGATCTTGTTTCAATTAATCCTTAAATCTAGAAACACTTTTATTCTACTTAAACTAACTTTTGTTTGTTCTAAATCTTACACAACATATCTAATCCAGTACTGGAATGATGTATCAATTAATATTGAATTTTAACCACACCCATCAATTATATTAAAACATAATTATTCATTTATATGTTATTCTTTATAGACTATTTTGTATCTTTATCATACTGCTTCATCAGTCATTTTCATCTTATTATTGAAAGCTGCTTTTAAATCTGTATGTTGGAAACCTATAACTTATTACATAACTAATATTCAGACACATAATTTTCAATTTTTTCAATTTTATTATTGTAATCTTATTTTTGAATGCAAATGAGTGCAACTTTTCAACTATCATAGTCAGTCACTGTCTGGACTATTTTTTTTTTTTCTAAATATATAACATTATAATTCTTTATTTATTTTTGTAAATATTTCTTTTCAAATTATATTCATATTTTTTATTACTTATATCTAGGTGAATCTTTTAACATGTGAGTCAAAGTGAAAAAATTCTAATATAAAGAGCTAGAAATTATTATTATTATTATTATTATTATTATTATTATTATTAGTATTATTATATTTAAATATAGAATTGAAAACACAATATACTACATGTAGTGCATATATGTTTTTTTATCATAATAAAAAATAATAAAAAATTTATTATTGTAATTATAAAATTAAATATAATAAATTAATAGTTAATTAAAAAGATATTAATTTTAAAAAAGTGATTAAATTGAGAAAATTAATTAAAATTCAAAGAAACTTTCTTTAATAAAATTATTATTTTAATTTAAAAAACTTTCACTTAAAAACAAATATAAATAACAAAAATTATCTCTCTCTATATATATATATAATTTTTATTATTATTAGTATTAGTATTATTATATTTAAATAAAATTTCGGTGAAATATATTTCTAATTATTCTAAACAAAAAATCTTTTTGTCATATATTTTTAGGAATAGTTTATTTATTATTTATATTAACTTTTGTTATTTGGACTATATTCATAATACTTAAACTATTTTATATTTGGACTACTTGACTGCAACCAAAGTCGTTTTAAATAAAATGATTTTCAATCTTTCCCAAACTCCAACTTTAACAAAAGATATTAAGCATAACTTGAAAAATGATCACAATAGATTCTACATGAATAAAAAAATTATTCAAAAGTAGAGGTGACAAAACAAATCAACCCAGCTCGTTTTGGTCTGATTCGCTTGTAACCCGCCAAAAACGGGTCGGATCAGACTAGTTTGTCACTAATAAATAAGTTGAATATTGTAATCCATCCTGTCTTACGACGGGCTGGTCTGCCTTTTTTTTTTAATTTTATTTTAATTTTTGTTTATAAATCTATTATAAATATATATATATATATATATATATATATATATATATATATATAT
>Ga0209589_1007060_pt1 | contig 18243 bp, 11 predicted proteins | sample CowpeawhiteBW_FD_187525 | JGI IMG/M metagenome (GOLD analysis project Ga0209589, IMG submission 187525) | Root nodule microbial communities of legume samples collected from California USA - Cow pea white BW (SPAdes) (version 2) | ecosystem: Host-associated > Plants > Roots > Nodule | place: USA...
TAAGTAATTTTGGCCATTTAGTTTCTCGGAAGTAATGCAGGGGCTTCCGGAGAATGAAATAGCACTCCCAGTACCTCCAGTGGCCATGATATGATCAAGAGAATAAACAAAAACAGAGAGGATCTCGGAAAACAGTGAAATAGTGACGATTCTGAAATTCGAAAGTGACGATTTCCACAAGGGGTGCTACTGGACTTCACCGGAACAGAGGTTTGAGGGTCAAAACGGGTAGAGGAAGCTCCGACGACGGCGACGAAGGTGGCGCGATGACGAACCGGCGACTGGACAGCGGCGCGTGAGCGGCACGTGCCTGACTGAAGCGAATAGAGATGACGCGCGTGCAGGCGCGTGGCGATGGCGCTGCCTGCGACACCGGCGGGGTTGGCTGTCACGCGGAGAGGCGGTCCAGATCCGGTGGTTTCCGGACGGAACTGCGTCGGTGGACGGCGGCGGACAACGGCGGAGGACTGCAGACAGTGGCGGACAGTGTTGAAATGTTGTTTCACAGTGTTGGGTAGTTCAGAAATGAGGTTAAACAAACTTGGACAGCCGCGGTGACTAACGGCGATCCACCACGAACAGCGGTGACGAACCAGATGAGACAAAAACCAGAGCGGGATCGACCCGCTCTGATACCAACTTGAGACTGAGACTTTAAAATATATGAGTAGTGGACAACAATACCACTCTCCTTCTCTTCTATTTATAATGAAGCAAATACATATGAAAAGACTGCTCTAAGATACTAGGCATGATTAGATGCAGCAGTAGATATGGCAGTAGTGGGTTTCCCACACTCAACACCCTATACATAGGGTTAATGATACAATAGGTAATAATTCTAACAAGTATTAGGTGTGGGGAGCAGGGGAGGGGTCTCTGGTTGAATACAGAACCTTGTTGGTTACTCTAGAGGAGCCTAGCTCTGGGCAGTATGATTGGTTATCTTGCTGTATTTTCCTCTTTTGCGAATAAATCTTACAGCTGTCGTATATTTCATTCATCCATTCTCTTCTGTTGCTTGTTGCTTGTTCTGGGTGTAGATCTGTATCAAGTAGCCAAGGCAAAGTCAAGATCCCTGTGCCCACATCTGCAGAAAAATTGGTTTGATATGATATCAAAAGTTTAGTTGATTCCCCAGCCCTTTCCAGTTACTAATTTCACTAATTTCACACTTGAGATGTGTAGTCCTTGGTGCAAGGGAGGGTGTTGGAAATTTAACATTGACCGGTGATATCATCAAACTAGTTGATTCCCCATGAACTAGTTTTTTGGAGTTGAGTTAGGATCAAATCTAATTTCTAAGAGTTTGAAAAGAGAAATAATAGAAACAGTTTAGGGTATCTTATGTAAACTAACTAAATGACACTTAGTAAGTCAACTTGTTAGTTAGAGTTAGTTTTTTATGAGGACAAAATGTAATGAGGGTATATATAAAGGATAAGGGAATACAGTAGGGCATTTATGTGCATTGGTTGAGACGAACCAGGTTCCTCTAAATTCCTGGGTATGCTGTTTTCTATAATTTTTTCATTATTTATTCAGTAACATAAACAGTCTCTTGTCTTCCCTGTTCTATTACTATTTCTTTTCTTTATTTTTGTTATATTCTGGTACCAGTTTTTTTCAAATTGGTTTCAGAGCTTATTAATCATCATTTCTTGGTTTTGATAGTTATTACTCTCTGGTTTACTAGTAACTTCAATATTGTCTTTTTGTGCATTTACATAGGGGGACTTGATTTATGGTTGCTGCCCTTGCATTTTTCTGATGATAGCGATTTGGAGGAGTTCATGTATTTGCAAATAGATCAGCCTAATGACTATTACAAAAATTCAGTGAAATATTTGCAACTAGCTATCAACTCAGAACCTTCTGCTTCAGCCGCATTACTTCCATTGGTACAGGTATAGATCATACATTTCAAGTAACTTAGATGTAGCCACTAAACATCATTTTGTATTTCGTTCATGTTGTTTGTTAAACTGAAAATCAGGTTCATAACTGTTGAAGCAATAATTTATTACATTACCTCCTTTACATGCTCAAAAGTACTTTGTCTTAATCATTACTTTGGTTGCTTGCTCCATGAGTTGTAGCACAATAATCGATTATCTCATGACCCTAGACGAAAATATTCGAAAAATTAGCCGTTGAAATGACTAGATTTGCATTGAAAACTGCAATCTGACCATTGGGGAACATCAAGGTATAAATCTAAGCTGCTGAAATCGATTAATTCCTCATCAAATTCTCATTTTTCACTATTCTCTTTTGGTTGAACCCTAACCCCTCTTCAAGCTCAAAATTCTCTCAAATTTTCGTCCACTCTCCATTTTATTTTCAATGGCTGAACCATCTTGTAGAAAGATACCTACTAGAAGAAGGAATGCTCATCCCTCCACTCAACCTCCACTTAGAAATGCCTCCATTGAAGGATGGATTTTTGATGAAGAACGGAGAGTAGAATTTATCAATATGTGGAAAGACAAAGCCATAATCACTCCCAAGTTCATCAACTCTCGAATGTTCATTGCTATTGGGTTCCATTTTCCTTCTCTATCTGACGCTCAAGACATTAAATATTTTGTGGAAATGCATGGCTCCTAGTGTCGTGATCTAGTAAGAGTGTTCTACTACAATTTCAAATACAAAGATGGAGTAGCCTTCAACAAGGTAAAAGGCGTTGATATCATTCTAGACAATGATATTTGGGAAAATGTAACAAATTATACAATTTCCTTTACTTATATGATCCCTTAGAAAATGATGTTTTATTTCTATATACTTGGTCCTAGAGTGCATTATAGGATTTTTGGTTAGATTTAATGCACTGGTATTATTAGGTATATGATTTAGGTAAATATTATAATCTTGTAATTGTTGTTTCATCCTTAAAATCTGAGCACAACAATTGTCTACAACAATGTATCCAGCCTCAGTAGTTGATAAAGCCACGCAGGCTTGTTTCGTGGAGTGCCAAGAAGCTAGTGAACATCCTAATAGATGACAAGTACCACTGGTACTTTCCTATCAATTTTACAACCACCATAATCAACATCAGAATAACCTATTAAGCTAGAGGAGTCTCCATAGGGATACCAAAGTCAAATGAAATTTTGTTTCTTGCCCTCACATCATATTTAGCTCTTCTACTTTCCTCTACAGTCCACTATGAGAAAATAGTTTAGTTTCTTGAACATCATTAACAGTTATTGTAGGAATAAAAGGAACATTTAACACAGCATCCCAACTACCCCTATCAATAGATTCCGGAAAAAAAATTGCATTCTTACATTCTAAAAGGGATAATTTTCACCCGCAAAAGGTGGAGGTCTATTAATAGAAGCACCCTCAGCAGTGGTTTGGTTTTATCCAACCATTTTCGAAATTTATGAATTTCAATCAAAATAAGCTCTGATAGCAATTGTTAGAATCGCGCAGCAGAAGGTTTGCGTGTGGACAAAAACCAAGAGGGGGTTGAATTGGTTTAATTAATAAAAATTATGCTTTTAAAATTTTTCCCAAATTTTACCGTTTAGATTACAAGATTCTTTAATTTAAAGCAACTGTAGATTAATAAAGAGAGTAGGGAAGAAGATGAACACAAAGTATTTTTATTGGTTCAAATCAAAAGACCCTACACTCAGTTGTTAATCTCTTAAACAAGGAGATTAACTAAATCACTAAAATAAACACAGTACAATCAGATAAAGAGAGTAAAGGGTTTAAAGAATACCTCTCTTGAAGACATAAGAGATGAATAACACTTCCTTTGAATCACACAGAGGATGAACAACTTTCCTAGCAACAACAGCAACACTCAATCTTCCAAAAATCCACTTCATAAAAATTATCGTTCTACCTACACTAGGTTTTTCAAAGCCCCATTTCGAAACCACTCAGACAGTTTCTCTGCATTCACAGTCAAGTGCTCTATAAATAGATTTTGAAAACTAGGTTAAGGAACTGAAAAGATAAGTTACAACTATTAGAGATAATCGATTATCACTTATGATAATTGATTATTCCAGAGAGGTTTCTGAAAATTAAAGTTTCGTGCTGATAATCTATTATTCCAAAGAGATCTCTGAAAAACTGAAAAATACGTATGATAATCAATTATCATATTGTGTTTTGTAAAAATAAATGTGGCCAGAGATTAAGTGCTAGCTGCTTGTTTTATGAAATCCTAAGCTCTCTTAAACACACTAAATACATTAATAACTTATTACAAGAGGCTTTAAACAACACTTAAATAGTCTTCCAATAATCTTCCAATCTTTGCTTTGATGTTCCTTGCAATTGTCATCATCAAAATCTTTGCAACACAACTTTTCTTGTTTTGCCAACACTTGTCCTCAAAACTGAATGGAGGATGTCTTCACAAGATTTTCCAATAAGCAATTCAATAATCAGATATGGAAGTTTCAAGAATTAAATACTCAAATGAGATCATTCAAAATTTATACTTTTTGAATGGGTCTGGGCCGTGATGGTGAACAATGTCACCTTGGTCCATAGTTAAATGGGGATAAACCACATTTATACCTTAATCATTTGGTTATATGATTAAGTGTATTTTCATTACTTGTTACCTATTGGCTAAGTGTTGTGGAACAGGATGGTTCTCGGCCCGGGCCTGGTAACTCTAGGCCTTGGGGTGTACACCTCCTAGAAGGTTTCATTCCAATCTGCAGCTAATATGAATCTTTTCTACAATCATTTGATACATTCACCCATAGTGAAATAACCTAAAACTTTTTGTTTAAGTGAATCAAGATAAATTTGAAGTCATTTCAAATAAATAATTTTGTATTACTTTTAGTTTTGAACTAATTCAGCATCAATTATGGTCTGGTGAACCATTTTCAAAGTTTTAAACAATTTTGAAAGGGGAAGGATGAGAAATAAGGAATTTTGGTTCAAACTAAAACTTGTTAGATGAAAAAACCAACTGCGTACAGAATTTTGTTAAACTTAAAAGAACTAATTATTTCAATATTTTAGAAGTTGCCGTACAACATTAATTAAGAACTAATTCTGCTCTGTCTTTACCTAATCTTTTACTTTTGTAAAAGTGCCGTATAAGTTGCCTAAAAATTGCAAGTCTTATTATGTCATTGATCAGTGCAATGCATTTTTTCTTTGCATAATTCCTGAAAATTATAGGACTTGCACTGTAATAAACCATGCATGATGTTGTCAACAACCGGTCCCTGCTGCCTTTTCATACTTTTTCTTATTGCTCTGCAAGTTTTTGGTTATAGTTTTCCTTTCTAATGGCTTTGCTACCATACATCATAGATATTTTAGTATGTTTTATTATTATTCAAGTAATTTCTGTTTGTTGAACTAGTGAACTGTGAAACCATTAGACCATTTCAAGGAAATGATGAAATGAAAGGGAAAGTAATGGTTTTACTTATATCCTTTAGGAATGCCAATGTTGCATTAAACATACGGAGTGTACCCAGGTTTCAATTCATTCTAAATATTAACATTGCATCCCTTGATTCTGTTGTATTAGGAGAATGATGTCTTTGTGCTTTCCTTTCAAAGGATATCCTTATGATGCATATTTATACTATGTTTCATCTTTTTACCTAAATGCTAAATGCACCTATAGCATATTATTGTTGTTGTTGTATTACAGAAACAGATGGAACAACCTTCTGTTAATAATTTTTTTGGCACTTGCTGCAAAATGCCAAAACCATCTTCAACACTAAGAGGAGCTCTTTGTTTTTCGTACTATCTGTGTAGTTTGTTCCTGAGGCAATTGACATATTGTTCTGCTTTCCTTGGCTCCCAATACAGCAAATAAAGCTAATAGCTTTTGTGATTTCCCTTTTTTATCAGAAATATTACATTTAGCAATTGATAAATGAGATTTTGATCATAAATATGATACTTTTAGAGATATAGAACTGTTTATAGGCATCTACCTCCTCTAATATTAGAAGCTTTTGGTATGTCCTTAACATTGTACCAAATGATTAGAGGTTCAATGCTTGCAATTCCCATTGTTTGACCCGAGCAGAACTCTGTCTTGTATCTGAGCTTTTGAAAGTCCATTGTGCAACTGCATGCTATTACTAGTTGGTTCTCACTCCTTCCATGTGCTTATTTGTTTACACACATTGTGGAAATATCAGTAGCTTGTATTAAATGAAATAAATTATCCATCTGAAATTGCACAAAGCAACTGATTATGTTGTGCTCTGCAATTCTCACAGCGTGTTCCCTTTCCTGGATGCACATGCACGTCCCTACTTTGCGTCTGTTATAGAAGTTATTTGACAGTTGTTTTCTGCATAGGATAATGTTTTAGATATAAAAAAAGGGCTTCACTTTATTTTTTATTACTAGCTGTTGCTAATTGGAGGACAAGTTGACGAGGCTCTAACTATGCTTGAGAAGCAGTGCTGTAATGCAGCCTCTGTGTTGCCATTAAGGTATATCCCTTATCTTTTATAAGGTGCTATTTATTATGATTATTTAAGTTACTGATGTGCACACCCTTGTAGAGTGAGGGCTGCTCTCTTGGAGCGTTTTGATCGAAACAACTCTGGCATGCTTAGCTGTTTTGAGAATATATTGAAGAAGGATCCAACATGTAGTGATGCCTTAGCCAAACTTATCAAGATGCACCAAAATGGTACCTTCATTCTGAATCATGTCTTTTGTATGATTTGCATAATTTATATTGCTATTTCTCTCAAGTAGAGTCCAATGTCAACTTGAAAAGTGATGGAGAAAGAAGTTAATGAAAGAAAAATGGGTAAACGGCTGCAGGAGAAGAAATATAAGTGACCAGGAAACTGAAGAACTCCTAGCCTGCAGTTTTTCCTCAGTTGTTATCTTTTTGTATTAATCTATTCAAATTTGAATAAGTTGTCTCTGATTTGATGTCATCACGCCTTGGCTCTTCTAATTACAGATTTAGAAATATTTTTCTGTGATAATTTTTTCTTCTGCTCCATACTAAGCGATATCTTATATGCTCAATAATAAGTACATCATGTCTATGTTGTTGATTGGATTCCTTGGTACTTTGCAGGAGAGTATAGTCTTGAGTCTCTGCTGGAAATGATTGCTTTACATTTAGATGCCACAGATTCAGAACACAATACGTGGAAGGTGTTATCTTCATGTTTCTTAAGACTGTTTTCCTATGAAGAAGACTGTATGTCTACATGCCCCATGCAAACTGAAAATGGACACAAGCAACTTCATTCCATTAACAAAACCCCTAAAATATTTACGGATGGTACATCAGGAAAATCTTGGTATCTTCGCTGTAGGTGGTGGATAACAAGACATTTCAGCAATAGCAAGCTACAATCAGAGATTGAATCAGGTATAATCATAGCATTGGAATGGTTTGACAGTGAAGTTACAGTATCAGTGTCTATGTAAACTTCACTGGAAATATGGTTGCATGTTCATTCACTATTATTGTTTTATTTATGGTCATGCTAATGAGTTTTCCTAAATTGTCTCAGGTGATTTGCAGTTACTCACATGCAAAGCAGCATGTGCATCGTATATGTATGGACGCGAGTTCAGCTATGTTGAGAAGGCTTATTCTCATTTAGAAAAAGAAAGTGATAAGGAATTGTTGTTTTTCTTGGATGAGCACAGGGGAAATTCATTAGGAATTTATAAAAAATTTCGAAAGAAATCACACATATAATTTAATTATATTTGCTTACTTGATCAGATTCCAATACAAATATATAAAAGATGGTGAACAAATAGAACATGACAAAGCATACAATCTCAAAAGCAACTCTTTGAATATTATACAAAATTATCATGTAAATAAATACATTAAACATTTTTATTATTTTTTCAAGGTCTCAAGACACATTTAAGTAATTATAAATTCTGATAATTTTGGCAATAATCAAAAGAGCTTGAATACATGTTAGGTTAACTCCTCGTGCTCTCACTAGGAGCATGAATCCCCATAAATTATAATTTAGACTACTATTAAAATGTCAATCTCATTGACATATTTCATAACTTCTTATATTGTACTCATACAAATTGATGGTTATCTTCTAAGTAACTACTATTTCATACTAATAATAACATTGATTTCATATCATTTGATAACATCCACATTAACAATATCATCTAGTTTATCTTGTTTGCTGAATAAAGCATTACAATTATAGAATATAAAATCATATCATGGTTGTCAAAATCGCGATCCAAAACGTAAACGTAAGATCGTACGAGTCTATGATCTTCTGTATCCTCTTCGATCTCGCTCCACTTAAAATATGCGATCTTCATCGTTGTAAATCGCAACTCGGTTGGGAGCGACGATTTTGGCGATGCGGCGACGGCACGAGCTTCGCATCACAGCAGCAGCGGCACGAGCTTCGCATTGTGGCAACTACATCATAGTGGCAACATCAACAGTAGGCTTCGCAGCGGCAAGACTAAGCTTTGCAGGGGCGGCAACGGCAACACTAAGCTTTGCAGGGGCGGCAGCGGCAACCCTAAGCTTTGCAGGGCCCGTAGCACTTTTTAACCTAATTTCTAAAAACCCTAAATTTCTAACCTAACAAGCACAATTTTAAAAGCCCACTCAGAAGTAAAACTGCACAGTAAAATCATAGCTGCAGGTAAAAGTAACTTTTATTTGAAAAGTTACTTCTCCCTCTCTATCACACATATAACGTTAAGAAAATCAATCAGTGGCATAATAACTCCTTTATTTTCTTTCTCTTATTAAATTAAAAAAATCTATTCTTCAAAAAGATTTAGAAAATATTTTATTAAAATTAAAAAATCTGCTTTTTAAAAATCAAGAAAATATTTTATCAGATTAAAAAATATGCTCTTTAAAGATTAAAAAAAAATATTTTATTAAGATTAAAAAATCTGCTCCTTAAAAATCTAGAAAATATTTTATGAAGATTAAAAAATCTGCTCCTTAAAAATTAAGAAAATATTTTATTAGATTAAAAAATCTGCTCTTTAAAGATTAAAAAGATATTTTATTAGGATTAAAAATATGCTCCTTAAAAATCTAGAAATTAAAATATTGTAGGATCTTACGATTTATGTTACATTCTTTCGATTTATAATTTATATTTTTCTTTTCGATCTTGAGTAGAATCTCGATTTTGACTACCATAATTTATGATTATACAACATTTAAATAATTGAAAACTAGTTTATTTCATAGAAGTTCGGAGAATATCAATTGAGTGATATTTCTTTTCTTAAACGACATTTTTATGTTAAGTATATTCTCAACATTTATGTCAATCAAATTAAGAGTAGTTACTTAAGAGATACACTTCTCTTTTAAGCATTGAGTGAGGAACTTTAGACTTGGAGATCTTGCTCTTGTCATTTTATCATTTGAGCAAGGTGCATTTCGCTTAAACGACATATACAAATAAAAGAATTACAAAAGTCATCAAAGTTGGTTAAGTTAAAAGTTTTCAAACACTAATGTACACTATAAACTTTCATATAACACAATCATAATAGTCTATACCAAATTATCATTGGCACCAAAGTCGTAAGTTCAAATGAAATTAACACTAATAAGAACTATTTAATCTACAAAGGTAAGAGCAAAATACTTTCATTCAGAGTCATGCATTTAAAATCATAATTTTAAAAAGGTATAATTAGTCGCATAGTACCCAGTTTGGTGCTGAAATTTCTAATTGGTACCCGGTTTTAAAAAAGTCTCAATTACGTACCCAAATTAGTTTAAGTGCACAAATTTAGTCCAAACCGTTAAATGTTCCGAAACGGCGTTTAGAAAGTGGTGATGTAGCAGTGCAGAAGGGATACGTGTCAAATAATGACATGACTAGTTGAATTTATAATTGTACAATGTTCCACGTGGTATTTACATTTAAAGGAGATTTGCCCCCATTTTCATTGTCTTCTTCCTCCGATATCTTCTGCCCTAATCCAGTTTCTTCTTCATCAATATACCCTTTTGCATTAGTACTTCTGTTGTATCTATTGCTGCTATAGAATTGCAGATTAGGATGCTAGGTCTAGGTCTCATACTCGCACCTATGGTGGCATGATGCCATTTAAGTTTGTTTGCTTCCTCTTATGAGCTAAGATATGGTGTGAATTTTTGAGTTTGTTTTGGTTAAGTAGAGCAACAGAGATTACACGTGCAGTGAAATCGCCATGGACCCGTCTATCATGAAGCTGCTAGAAGATGATGAGGTTTACTCTATTCTTCTTTCCTTATCTTCTTTGAAGGAGAAAAATTGTGGTCTTAGTCTTACCGATTTGGGGCTTTGCTTATCAGACCACTATGTTTAAATGTTCACAGGATGAAACAATGAATTTAGGGGTGGATGTGGAAGCCTTCCAGGCTGCGCCTAAACACATAAATCAACAAAATTTCACAAAAAACAACCCTAACATCAGAACCCTAATCACAAAATAAAAAAAAAAAACACAATACCAACCTTTCGTTAACAATGGCCGACAAGTAGCTCTCAAATCTCCACTTCAGTGTTCGAAATGCGTCTTCAATTTCTCTAGCACTTCGCGAAGAATCGTCCACCACTTCGTCTCCCCTGCCTCACCTTTCCCCAATTTCACGTCTTCATCACATGCTTCTACGACTTCTTTTTAACTTCTCACCCTTTTTTTTATTTTTTCATTACAAGACATATTTAATATTCTTCCCCAGATTTCCACGTCATTAAATTTTAATCACCACGTGTTCCAAATTAAATTTAGAGACCAACCAGTATCAGTCAACGTTAATCTTTCTAACGGCGTCAACTGAAATGGACTAAATTGGTGTACTTAAACTAATTTGGGTACGTAATTGAGACTTTTTTAAAACCGGGTACCAATTAGAAACTTCAGCACCAAACTGGATACTATGCGACTAATTATACCTTTTAAAAAATATTGTACTGGGACACCAAGTTCACACAAATTTACGCTTACCACTGTCAGTTTTACCATGAAAGTTTGAAATTAACATATCTTTAGAGACGTCCAAGCGTAACATATAAAAAAGATGCAACATTTTTTCGTCATTATCTATTCGTTTATATCATTTATCATATCATTACCAATATTTCAAACATCAAATGCTAACTAGAACCAAAATTAATCAAGAACTAAAATTGAATCTTAGCTCATAAATCTAAAATTGAACCTTCTCAAGATCTATTATTTTCAAAAACAGTTTGTCCCATGGCTTAATCACATGAAAAGTATTTAAGTTCAAAATTAAGGTATAACTTAAAATATAAACTAAATTTAAGTTAAAACTAACTTCTCTTTCCTTGGAAATTTTATGTACTCTAAGGTATTAAGAGTCTAAAGAGAAGAAGAAGAAGAAAATGAAGCAAAGGTACACAATTAACTCTTGTATTACCTAAAACGTAAAAGCCTAACCATTACAATACCGTAAATCAAGATCTAAACATGAAATATCCTTTTTACCCAACAAACCTTTGAGTCATGTATGTAGCCTTTAAAGGAATACAGAAAAAATAAATTACGAAAACCAAGTTTTAAAAATTGAGTGTTAGGGATGCTAACGGGATGGAGCGGGGACGGGTTTTGCTATTCTACACTCATCTCCATAGAAAATATTCATTCTCATTCTCATACTCAAACCCAATGGGTATCAAACTTTTGTCACATCCTCATACTTATCGAGAAACGTGTATAATCTCGCACTCATACTCGTACCCGTTTTCTAACTAATTCAATGTTAATTTTAATTAATTTTTATAAAATAATAAAAAATTAAACATAATATTATCAAATATTCAATATTAAAAAGATGGTTATTTCTTTGATATCAAATATTTTGAAAGAAATTATAATTGTATACATTTTAAATTAGAATACTAAATAAAATTTTATGAGAACCAAAACATTTATTAAATTTGCAAATGTTAATGGAACCTAGTTGATAAAATCTTAAAAAATTTAAAAAATATATAAAAGAAAAACAAATATTCAAATTAAAATATATTTTAAATAGTTGTTTACTCCAATTTTTAATATTCTAATGAATATCTTTTTTATACACTAATAAAAGTTATAATACATCACTTGATCAAAATGACACAGAGAACAAATATTGAACTGATAATAATAATGTTTTAACATAGATATTTATCTTTTAAACTTCAATATATGTTGCATGGCGATAAAAAAATTCATCGCAATTACATTAAATTTGTATATTATATTTCACTCATTTGTAGACACTCTTGAAATTTTATGCAATAGATGCAACTTGAGTTGAGAGCACTCCTCCCTCTATTGCCTTTGAGAGTCACCACTTTCTAGAGATTTCCTCTCTCTACCTCTAGCCACCTTCCTTAGGCTAGCATAGATTAGGAAATCCGATCACCTCTTTCACCTTCCATTGCTTGCAAGTGCCTTCCAACTTGCCTTCATTTCTTCATCCATTTCTGCTGCACATGGAGCTCTTCATGCACCTTTGGAGCTCCACCATAATGGTATCAAGAGCCATCAAACCATGGTCTCTCAAGGTTTGGTAAGGTTCTTTCCTAGTCTTGTGTTTCTTTCATTTTCCGTCTTGTTCTCATCTTCTTCTTCTTCTTTTTTGTTTTTCTTTCACATTTACCGTTCATTGTCTATTATAGTAAAATTTATTTATACAATATGGTGACAAAATTATAGTATGATTGATAATGAGTAGGAAATAAAAAATAATTTTATAAAATATTATCAAAATAGTATTATACGTGATAAAAATAAACAACAAATAAAAATATTAAAAAATTATCAAATGTGTGTCTTAGAAACAATTTGAGAGACTATTAAATGAAATCACGTTAAAAGAAAAAACAAATGTATAGTTAAGGTTATGGTAAGATGAAAAATACATAAGAGATCTAAGAAAACTTGTTAAATATCAGCATAATCGATGCTTGAGAAATAATGAAAATTTTTTTAGCAAAATAAAAGAGTTTTTCAAATGAAACAAAAATTAATAATAATAGAATAAAGAAGATAAACTTTTTATATTACCCGATGAATGAAATGTTTATGTTATTAAATACTTAAGTTGAGAGTATTAAACATCTTCATGAAATACAATAAATAAAAATATTAAAAAAGAATAGAAATATACAAATATGAGACATATATACATCATTTGAACATAATTGCATAAAAGTTATGATAAAATAAAAAATGTATTGGAAATGCAATGAATTTCATGACAAACAAAACAATTAAAATAAATAAAAAATAGAAAGTATGTAGTAATATATATATAGGGAAATTTGTAATTGTGGGTCACTTTCACCAAGAAATTGTAAAAAGGGGTCGGTTGAAAGTTTTATTGGAAAAGTGGGTCGTGTCGTTAGGGGGGAGGATGACATTAAAGCTGAAGTAGTCCTCCCAGAGGCCGGTTTCCCCCTTTTTTTTTTAAATGAAGTCGTCAGGCAGAGTGTCGGTTTCCTCTTTTGTGCTAGTGAAGTTGTCTTTGCAGATGACGACTTCGTTTTAGTTTTTTTTTTTAACAGTAAATGATAATAAATTGAAATAAAAAAACATTAATATATTTTTAAAATGATTAAAAATTAAAATACAATAATTTAGTAACTTGAAAATAATGAAACAGTCATCTATGTCCTCCGGTTCCACATGTTGGTCTTCTTCTGGATCTGTTGGGACGTCTTAGTGGTTGTTGTAGTGGTGGTTCATCATCATCATCATCACCTTCATCTTGATGACTTTGGACATTTTGCGGAATTTGTGGTGATTGGGAAGACATTGGCGGAGGATAGAATGGCATTGATGATGAAGATCCTGGATAATAGGTAAATGGTGGTGTCATGGTTGTGGTTCCAAACATATGTGATGGACCAGCACTATAACTTGACTGATGCGGGAAGAAACCGTATGAGGAAGGGGCGTGTTGGAATGAGGTGTTTGATGAGTTGTCAAATTGAGGATGTGAATGTCCAAACATTTGACCTTGACCCATAGGGGACTGTCCGAAAAAGGGTTGGTGATGATGCATGAAATTTGGAGAAGACCCAACATGGGCAGTGTAGGGTTGTGAAGCAGGCTGGGAAGGTTCTTGTGATATGTTGTACTGTAAAATAAATAACATGGTTATTGCCATGAATAAGTATGTATGATAAACAGATGTACAACATTGTAGTATATATAACCTCATCGTCGGAAGATTCTGATGGAGATATATAGCGGATAGTGTGGTTTATGTACCACTGCATATACGGTGTTTCATCACGCAAATGACCGTTTTCGTTGAACGGTGTACCTTGAATGATCCGATTTTGTCGATCATTCCAAATTGCAATCCATTGGTGATGATGTGCTACCCGATCTCTGTCGTTTCTTCCCCTTAAGTCATCCTTGTGAACTTGATCCAGGTTAGCTGTCTCAGGCGGAATGTTGTCTTAAACCAAATTGACGCATCACCCTATCCGCCTGATGGATTTCTACTATCGCGAAGCAAATTATTGGTACTGTTGCTCTGGACACCAGAGGGATGTCAACCACAATCAATCGACTAATTTCGGGTTGAATGTAAGGCCTCCACAAGAACTAAAACCAAATTGTAGACATTAGTTTTAAATTTTTAAAAACAAAAAATTTTCAATCACCTTAAGTATTACATGTCTTGTACGTATTTGGTCAAATCTCAACCGAAATTGAGTAACTGAAATTGAAGCTGGATTTATCCGATGCGTTACGTTCATCCACCTAATAAAAATGTTGCAATTTCAAGTTAGATAAATGACAAGAAAAAAATTAATTTACAAGTTAACTTTTTACCTTCTACAGACCGAGAAACCATCTCCATCAGCCACCTCCTGATCACTTAAAGGTTGAAGTTGTGGGGCTACAAAAGTAATCCTCTCCCAAGCCCAACATTGTAACAAAATCATGCATCCACCAATATTTTCTTGGCGAAGGTGAGTGCCATGATCTAGGCAACGATATAGGCAGGCCAAAACTGCAGAGCCCTAACTATAATTTCTAACGACATTCAAGTCAGCTAGCTTAAGTAGATACATGACATGTACCCTAGCTACAGACGTGTCTGGCATTAAAATGCTTCCAATCAATGTGAGAATGTACGCTCTCGCATATTGAGCAATAACCTCATTGTTTGCATTGGGTGGAAGTTGTTGGAAAGTAGTGTTTAACCAAGATACTCGAATTGAGTTCCCCCTTATCACCGTCGGTGGTGGAATAACACCTAGATGTTCATGGAAGGTGGAGAATATGTCTTCAACCGTAGTGGGACCAGTGACCACATCTCCGTCTATCGGTAGGCCAAGGAGGACGGCTACATCTTCTAGTGTCACGATGGTTTCTCCATGGGGTAAGTGAAATGTGTGAGTTTTTGATCTCCATCTTTCTAATAAAGAACTGGTGAGGAAGTGGTTGACATTCATGTCTGGGATGTACAAGGCGTGTCCGAATCCAGCTTGATGCATTAAATTTATGACACGGGGATCAAGTATGTCTTGGTTGTTTAGTATCCAAACTCCAGCTCTTCTCGGTCTAAGAACTCGTTCTCATCCATCCCATAAGTCGTGAGTGATATGCTCATGCTGAAGCTGGAGTAGTGACATATCTTGAGGTAGGCGTCCATTTCGTGCCATGCTAAATTAGAAATGGTAAATAAAAATTAGAATCTAAGTCTGCAAATTAATTAAAAAATATATTAAATCATACTTGAACCTTGAAAATAGAAGCTATTAAAGAAGTGATGAAGTATTCAACATTCTCCCACTACGCGCAACTTCAAACAATTCTCTCCCAATCTAAGCACAATACATAAACCAAACTGATGAAACTTATGCATATGGATGCAAGTTGAAGGTATTTGAATCAATGCCAGCTTGATTCCTCACGTGAATGCACAGTAGCTGTCCATCAATCCTTCAATATTTTCGTGCAATGTGGTTGAGAGCATACATTCAGAAAAGGCTTTTAAAGCTGCCAACACTTTAAACTAGTGCATGTAAAAATTGGACTGTGCATGGCATAGGGAGTAGGAGGAATCTTTGAATTCCACTATTTCCCCTGAATTCATGGCTTGGTAGTGGTGCAGCGAGGGGATCCACACATCACGGGCACGGTCAACCATGAAATAAATGTGCGCAGATTCGCACGCGTGATGGTGTCAGCGTCTCGGGACAGTGAAGTCGTCATCAGTGCGGATGACAACCAAAGTGAAGTCGTGATTGGTGCGGATGACTTTCAATTAATGTCGTCATTGGTGCGGACGACTTTCAATTAATGTCGCCAGGCCGCCTGACGGTTTCTGTGTTGTTCATTTAATGAAGTCGCGTGATGTTAAATGAAGTCGCTGGAAGTTTAATGAAGTCGCTAGAAGACGCTGGCTTTTATTAATGAAGTCGTTGCCATTAATGCGGCTTCTGTGTATTAAAATGAGTTATTTATTAAGAAACCAGTGTCATTAATGACTTCTGTGTGCATTAAAATAGGTTATTTAATATGGTTGATCGTTGCCATTAATACTGACTTCTCTGCACACGATTTAAACACCAGATTCTCGATTTACAGTTTAAGTCTTATATTTTTTTTCTCCTCTTATTATTTCTGACCCTACGAAATTTTCACTCTTCACCAAATTTCCACGGAAATGGCAAGACAAAGTCAATATCCATATATTTTGTCTGATTTTAGTGAAGATGAGTTGGTTACCAACCAATATACAATCCATACAACAGATCATATTGGCTCATCAAGTCACACCTTAGTTGAAGCTTCAAATCCAGTGATCGAAAATTCATTATGTATTGGGATGTCTTTTGACACAAAAGAGTCCACAGTGTCATATATCAAGCAATACCACATCGACAATGGTTATAGATTTGTGGTTGTTGAGAGCAAATCTGAAAAATTCATATGTCGATGTGTCGACCACAAAAAAGGCTGCTTGTGGCGTTTACGGGCTGCTTATAGCAAGCAGAGTCTGAATTGGGAGATTAGAAAGATTGACGGATTACACACTTGTTTGTCAACCATGCAACCTGCAGATCATGTCAATCTTGATTCCAACCAAATTGGTTCTATTGTGATGAACTTTGTAAAGGAAAATCCTTCCATACCTATCAAAAGTTTGGTAGCTGAAATCAAGAATTGTTTCGGATATTCAGTTTCATATGACAAAGCTTGGAATGGTAAGCAAAAAGCGCTTGTTAAAGAGTTTGGAGATTGGGAAGAGTCTTACAATGAACTTCCGAGGTGGTATCAAGTTGTACAAGAAAGCAATCCCGGCACAATAATTCAATGCACTGGATCTCCTAGACTTGTTAGTGGCTAACCTGACCCTTCTTGCTATATTATGGAATGCGTATTTTGGTCTTTTGGACAATGCATTCAAGGGTTTAATTATTGCAAGCCAATTGTCCAAGTAGATGGCACATTTCTCACAGGAAGATATTAAGGGACATTACTAACAACACTAGCTCAAGATGGGTCACGTAATATATTTCCTTTGGCCTTCGCGATAGTGGAAGGAGAAACGAAGGAGGCCTTGATATGGTGTTTTCAACTCTTAAGGGAGCATGTTACACCACAATCATACCTCTGCTTGATAACAGACAGGGGGAAAGGCATATTGGCAGCCCTACAATCTTAAGAAGTACAATGGGAAGCAGATGGATTGCAATCAGTATACTGCATACGTCATATTGCTTCCAATTTCAATAAGAAATTCAAGAATCACAAATTGAAAAACCGGTTAAAGAATATGGGTAATAAAATTTTTCTTTCATTCACCATATTCGATAATTAAATTAACTAATATAATTGCATTTTTACAGCTTACGAGGTGAAACAACCCATATTGGATGCTAAATTGGCAGCTTTGAGATCACATTCACCAGAAGTGGCATCTTGGATCGATAGGATACCACTACAAAAATGGACTCAGGCCTACGATGGGGGTAGTAGATTCGGACACATGACAACAAACCTGGCAGAATGTATGAATTCTGTTTTGAAAAGAGCTCGTTCATTACCAATCTGTGCTCTAATTAAGGCAACATTTGAAAGGACCGCAACATGGTTTGTTGAGAGAGGGGTTAAGGCAGACTCCATGTTACGAGCAGGCCACCAGTATCCCGAGGAAATTAATACTATTATTAGAAAAAATCAACAACAAGCGGGAATGTGTCAAGTGCGTCGATACTCACGAGACAATAATGAATTTCAAGT
>Ga0209589_1007064_pt1 | contig 18239 bp, 10 predicted proteins | sample CowpeawhiteBW_FD_187525 | JGI IMG/M metagenome (GOLD analysis project Ga0209589, IMG submission 187525) | Root nodule microbial communities of legume samples collected from California USA - Cow pea white BW (SPAdes) (version 2) | ecosystem: Host-associated > Plants > Roots > Nodule | place: USA...
ATATATATATATATATATATATATATATATATATATATATATATATATATATATATATCTATAACAATATATAAATGGGATTCTCCTTTTTGTGTCCACATTTTAAAATACCAATTTTAACCTTTAAATATAATAATTTATTAAATTTTTAAAAATTGACCGTTACTTTTACAAGTTTTTTATAAAATCGGTTATTTTTGCTTCTTCTCTTCTTATTTATTTATCAATGGTTATTCTTTCATCAGTTCTGATATATTTCACTTTATTTTTAATAAATATAATTTTTAGTTTATATATTAACTTAATAACATTACAATATTATAATATTACGCATATTTAAAAAATGCATACACATATGCGATAGCGCCTGTATTTACGCTATTAAAAGAAAATTCGATGATAATCAAACTACAATTAAAATCCAGTTATAAAAAAGACACAATACAATACTTTTTCTTTTATGTTCATAAAAAATTAATATACAAGAGGCTCATGAAATAAATTATTAAACTAATATTTCACTATCAAGTGAGACAAATAAGAATTACCTTCTTCTTTTTTTATTCAAGAATGGAAGAGAAAAAATGATAAATGAGAGCAAAAATAATAGATATTTTTCTCTTCAAAAACAAAAGAAAACAGATGAAAATGGAAGATGAGAATAATTTGTGAGAAACTAAAGACACAATTGAAGAAAAAATAAAAAATATCTTGATAAATCTTTTTATTATTTATTATTTATTATGTTTGATTTTGTATTTTATTATTTACTAACATTTAATGTTGTGTTTTATAAAAGAAATAAAAATATTTAAGTTAATTATTATTAATTTATAATATTAAAAAAAAATTCAAAATTTTTGGGTGGGGCCATGCCCCCCGGTCTCCACAATGCTCCGCCACTGACGAGGACTACATCCAATCCTTTTTAAAGTTTGAGGATCATATTATATCAAAGTTTGAAACAGGAATAAAATTCCATTTCCCATCATAGTTTATAGAATACACATATATTTAAACCCATATTATTATTATTATTATTAGGGTTAAATATGTTTTTGGTCAAAGTTGTAGGAAAAATTAGATTTAGTCCCTCTCCGAAATTTTGATCCAAGTTAGTTCATCAACTTCTATATACGATGGATTTAGTCATTTTAATAACATTTTGTTGAGTTTATTTGAAGTTTCAAACGCATTTCATGATAATATTTGACTTAACTTTGAAGCAAAAATGTGTCAAATGATGTAAACAACTCAAATGTTATCATGAAATGTGTTTGAAACATCAAATAAACTTAACAAGATTTAGTTAAAAGGATTAAATTCAAACATTTCTAAAGATGGGGGACTAAATTGGTCTAAAGTTTCAAAGATGAACTAATTCCAATTTTCACTGAAATTTAAGGAATCAAAAACATATTTAACCCTTATTATTATTATTATTATTATTATTATTGTTATTATTATTATTAGGGTTAAATATGTTTTTGATCCCTCAACTTTTAGTGAAAATTGGAATTAATCCATCTTTGTACTTTGGCCCAATTTAGTCTCCAACTTTTGAAATGCATGCATGTAGTCCTTTCAACCCAATTTTGTAAAGTTCATTTAACATTTCAAATGCATTTCGTGATAGCATTTGAGATGTTTACACCATTTGACACATTTTACTTCAATATTAGCTAAGAAACTATCACGGAATGCATTTGAAATGTCAAATAAACTTAACAAAATTTGGTTAAAAGGACTAAATCCACCCAGTTATAAAGTTGGGGGACTAAATTGGACCAAAGTTTTGAAGATGGACTAATTCTAATTTTCACTCAAAGTTGAGGGATCAAAAACATATTTAACCATTATTATTATTATTATTATTATTATTATTATTATTATTATTTTGCCATATCTATAGTCAATGTTCGACTACAACACATTTCCTTACACCGAGGACTCTATCTCAATCAAGTGACAAGTGACGGATCTTTAACACATATGTTGGGGATGTCATAATCTTTATATAGATTTATAAAACTTTTTGGGGTGCCAAATATATAAAATATATTTAAAATAAATTCAAGTTTAAAAAATATTTTAAATTATATAAATATAAAAAAAAATTAGGGGGCCAAAGCCCCTTCGTATCACTGTTAAGGTTCGACACTACAAGTGTTACCTGTTAGAAAATGATTACTCAAATAATACTAATATTAATAAAAATATAAAATGATATAATAATAATTATTATTAAATCAATAATAATACTAAGACATATATCTAAAACAATGAATATTAATCAAAGATCAACAATTATAATAACAATAATAAATAAAAAATAAACAAGGAAAGGAGTAGAAATATCCTGGGATGAGGCACGCATAGCGCTATCCTTAGAGAGAAAACGCCCTTACTGCACAAGGTTAAACAAATACACAATCATAAGTGTTTTAAATCATATGTGTTTCTCTCCTAAGATACAACAACCTGTTAGATCAATCGAGTGCAGTGAAGGATCTCCGAACCTTATGAACACCACTACTTTAAGATAATATAGAGAAGAAAAGAAGAACACTTTTAAGAAAAACTCTAGTGTTTGTTGTATCTGTTATTGTATTTTTTCCCATGCACCTAGGTGGTATTTATAGGTAGAAAAGGGAGAGAAAGAAGTAAATTGTAATAAGAATATAACCGTTAGCCATAAAAAACATTAACCCATAAATTAAAGGTCTATAAACACATGAGTAACAATAAGGTTTTTATTTTAATTATTTATTTTTTAAATTATATTAAAATATTTCTAACAATCCCCCACATAATTTAAAAAAATAAAATAAAAAAAAATATATTATCTTTTAAAACAAAATATTGTAGTTCAGTGTAAGGAACCTTCCGGGTCTGACCCTTACACCTAGTGCTTATAAACTTCTACCCGAGAAAATGCAGAGACTTGATTGTCTTGAGCTACATCCCCTGTGACCAGGTTTTACTAAATAACACATACAATATCGTTGTTTATTATAGGTTCTAATCAGTGGCTGCACGTTACGGCCTTGTGCATGTATCTTGTTTCATGAGTGTCACTTAGAGACTTGTCCATGTCTCACAATGGCGACCCCACCATCACACTCACTAGGTAAACCCTCAAAGGGTGGTTTGTGACTCACACCCCTACAATAATTGTTATTGGGTTTATTAAGAGGTATTTTATAAAATAAGCATAATAATGCACATACCTCAACCATTAAGTTTATTAAGAGGTATTTTATAAAATAAGCATAATAATGCACATACCTCAACCTAATTATTGCCACAATTTATAGTACACCTCGCTATAAGAATGAAACATAAAATTTAATCAAATTATTTAGTGTACTTTAGTCAACAACAACTTCATTGTTTCCCATTCAACTCCATTCCATGGGATCACCATTCATGTGGAGATGGGTGTCCATTGTTGCAACTAATTTACTGGGCTATAGTCTCATTCCCCTCGACGACTCAAATACTTGTTGTTGATGCATCAACCTTTTGATAAACAGATATGCAATATTTCTTTTTAACCTGACAAAGCCAATAGAGATAACCATGAGTAATTAAGTTTCTAATACATTTGTCTCTCATTCTTATATGTCAATTTTTTCATTGAAATTTTTACCAGACACTTTAAATATAACAATTTGATTGTCAGGATGCATTGAACAAATGGAATAATTTATGCTTGCATAATAGATCATGACAACAACTTTTTAACATATTTCCATGATATGACATCTTTATCCAAGGTTAAAACATAACCATAACCAATAATTGATATTGTGCCACCGGAATCAATATCCAATTTACATTAATATATATGATTCAATAATCTCAAGAAATTTATTAGAATAAATAACCAAAGATTTTTTTTTCTCATTAAAAGGTATATTAACCTTTACAAGACACCCCTACACTTTGAAATATTTTTAATGTGGTTCTTTTTTCTTTCATAACTCATAAAAAGTTTTATCACAATCTGTTGTGTTCAAAATATGGTAAGCAGGATATAAAATTTCACCCTATGTAATTTTATAGGCAAAGACAAGCTTGAACTTGTAGAATAACATTTACCATATCAAAGCATTTTTTTTTCTTTCTTTCTTTCGCTACATCATTAGATTAACACTGTATGAAAATGTTGCTTAATGAATTATACCATGAATTTTACATAAAAACACTCATTTGTAAAGACATGTATCATCACTTCTGTATTTAATTAATTTTGCACCTCAAAATTTTATAATTTTAATGATCTCTAACCAGAATTTCTCAACAATTATAATAATAGCATGTCATATAACATAGCTTTCAACATTTGTAATAATCAAATAAAGTTACTAAATATTTTATTACAAGAAAAAAATACTTAACTCAAACAAGTCATCACAAGTATATCATTTACCAACTAAAACACATGTCTTGAATTAATAATCTTATTGCACTTAGAAACCACTTCATAACCTTATTGAGCACAAGAAAGTTTCTAAATTCAGAAACATAAAAAACTCCTTTTTATTCATAAATCTGATAATTTATTTGTCATTTTTTTTCATATAAATATCAAGCTAATTTTTTTCCTTTGCAAATGCAAAGTTTAGTTCAAGTGTTTTCCATAACACAATAGTAGTTTTAATATGACAAATTATTTCATAATTATTTTCATAAGAAACACTTAAAATATATACATGATATAGAACATCTTTATCAATGGTAAGAATAGACAATATTAAAGCATAAATTAATATAACAGTAAAAACATTAGTTTTAGACATCACAACAAATTATTCAATGAGCAGGAATTTCATTTATCCATAATTTCATTTATTGTTACCAATAGAAATAGAAACAATTATACACATAAAGTTTTAGGCTTATAGGCTTAGTTGAAATTGATTTAATTATAACCATAAGAAACACATTAGTTTATAAAATATGTTTTCAGTCTTATGCTTTATATTGTTTTTAATTTTAGAAATAAATACAAATGAGTAATCAAAAATAGAAATAACAAGAAATTTTTCTCTCTAAGAATGTTAGAAAATGATTACTCAAATAATACTAATAATAATAAAATATATAAAATGATATAATAATAATTATTAAATCAATAATAATACTAAGACATATATATAAAACAATGAATATTAATCAAAGATAAAAAATCATAATAACAATAATAAATAAAAAATAAACAAGGAAAGGAGTAGAAATATCCTGGGATGAGACACAATCATAAGTATTTCAAATCATATGTGTTTCTCTCCAAAGATACAACAACCTGTTAGATCAATCAAGTGCAACGAAGGATCTCCAAACCTTATGAACACCACTGCTTTAAGATAATATAGAGAAGAAAAGAAAAACACTTTTAAGAAAAACTCTAGTGTTTGTTGTCTATGTTATTGTATTTTTCCCCATGCACCTAGGTGGTATTTATAGGTAGAAAAGGGAGAGAAAGAAGTAAATTGTAATAAGAATATAACCGTTAGTCATAAAAAACTTTAACCATAAATTAAAGGTCTATAAACACATGAGTAATAGTAAGGTTTTTATTTTAATTATTTATTTTTTAAATTATATGAAAATATTTCTAACATTACCTAACAAACTTGACTATAATAGGTTTGAAAGACTATTATCTTGAGAAAGTAAATTTTAAATTTAACTAAACTTTATAAAATTTGATCTATTACAATTATTATTTGACCACATATGTTGTACATGTGAGATTTCTAGTAATTCGTGACCAAGGGTCAACTTTAGGTCATACTCAATTACTACAAAAAGATATTATATTGACAAAATTGAAAGAGAATCTTTAATAAATACAAAAAATCATTATGCTCTTTTGTGTTGCAAACAAAAAATATAACATAGAGGAATTCTTTTTGTTAGGAAGGTAATAAGTGTTTGAAATTATTGTTGGGAAGGTTTTATTGTTTGAATTTGTTGTTGAGAAGGTTATAAATATTTCCCTAATGATCTTCGTTATAAGTGCTTAAAATGATTTTTAAGAAGATCATTCTCTCTAAATATTGTGTATATAAGTTAGACTATTCCAAATACTCTAGTATAGTTATATAAAATATTTCCTCTGCTGATAAAAAAGCACAAAAAATCATGAAGAAAATGTTGATAGAAAGATATTTCCAAACTATTTTCAAATTGGAGTAGGGTGTTGGTGAACCTACATCCTTATACACAACTACAATTGGTTTGAGTAAAAAAACCAAAAGATGAGCCTAAAGTCTTTGTTTTTCCTATATTAAGAAGAGAATGTTATATTACTTATAAATTACTAATATCCCAACAATTGTAACACCCCATTTAATTAATAACGTAATTAAAGGAAGCGTCACACCAAAAATATAATAGCGCAGTCTTGGAGTTCCCACATAACTCCTTACAGTTATCCCATGCATACAACGATGCCAAACTAACCAGATACAGAAAAGTTTAGTAGCGATAAAAAGGAAATTTAAAGGACAGCCAATACATGGGTCGTGGCCTTAAAAGAAAGTCCACTAAGCAGGATCCAGCCCAGGCGGGCTAAGCAGCTGAGTTACCGTTCTCCTGTTGACTGCGAGAACCTCTCGCATATGCTCACATCAATAAATTGATGATCATCGCAAAAAGAGAAGAAAAAGACAACCAGACAAGCAAACAGGGTAAGCTAGAGTAAAACAGTTCATCAAGTAGTTACATGCCATTACACAATCCAAGCATTATATATATATATATATATATATATATATATATATATATATATATATATATATATATATATATATATATATATATCATCCAAACATGTTCTGACTTCTCAAACAATACACTAGACTCTGACTCGACTCATCCGGATACATATAATGTGGTCAGATTCAGCGAATGCTTGCACTTATGGTGGATTACCCTGCTCACCCCCGAGCTATGTATTTCAAGTGCTACAATGATTCAATCCCACACACACAAGGTTAGCCCTTAATGAGTTTCAGACCTCCAACTACTTTCACCACAAGAGTCAGTCCACTCTAAGTGAGACTAACTGACTCCTTAGAGTGTCAGGATGCAACCTTACCTTGAATCCTTACCAAATTATATAGATGGGGTACCACCATGGACACCCACTAATAGGGGCCATGGAATTACGTCCCGATCACTAAAGCACTACCTTGAAATCTCACCTAGAGATTTTAAGGAATTACGCACTAACACATACCAAACATACTCAATCAATAAAGTAATATTTATCATGCACAGAACTCTCATGCCAACCTTTATAACCAATTCCTCATTCACATTCCATGTTGAATTCCATTCCATTCACCCTTTCCCAAATCATGAATGTAGAAGTGTATTTCATACCGACACCATGCCATATTCATTAACCAACCTTCACTCATGTCTCATATCAAATCCATACCAAAATCATCATTTTAATTCCATGAATCATCCCATACGTACATCATGTTCACGTCATGTTAAAACTCATGAATCACAATTCATAATCCATCTTATTTATACAAAATCACTCAATTCATACCTTAAAAGTAATATCAATACAAGCATAGAGTCATCATTTAGGAAAAAAGAAACATCAGAGCCAGCCACATTCTCGCCCAGCATCTCGCTTAGGCAGAAAGGTCTCGCTTAGGCGAGAAGGACTCTCGCTCAAGCGAGTTCCTTTCGCCTAGGCGAGAGCTCAACTTCCAGAATAGTGGCCTTACACCCATTCTCACTTAGGCGAGACTCTCCTTGCTCTCGTCTGAGCGAGACGTTCACTCGCTCAAAAATAAAGTTGGTCGCGTGGGCGACGACTCGCATAGAATAGCCTAGGCGAGCCTCTATTAATCTCGCCTAGGCGAGACAGGCTTGCTCGGGCGAGAAAACCAGTCCTCACCACAGTTCTCGCGTGCAACAGACAAGCATTCAGGCCAAATAATGTTTAAACAGGTTTCCAATCCATTAAAATCATCAATCAAGTCAGGCCATCAGGAAACGGAAGTAAAGCAAACAACAAATCAAAATAAACAAGCGAACCCTAGCTTCCCTTACCTAGCAGAAGACTTCTAGACCAAAGTTATCTAGCACAACAGCTCCGATGTTAGCTCAGGAACAACTTAAGGAGCTGGAAAAAAATAAAGGGGACAATAGGAACATAAGCTACCTAGGATGACAGTAGCAGAAAAACAAGCACGGATGAGGGAACACTTACGTGGAAGGAAATGAATTGGATCGAATTTGCTTGACCAAGGTGACACCAAACCCTAACAGAGAGGGAGACGACTGCAGATCTAAGATTTTCTGAAAGAATAGAATGAGTAAATTAGGACAGCCTTAGGGTTGAGTTTTATCATTTTGGTCAGCCCTAGACCCAACTGATTTGGAATGGTCCATTAAAATAAGATATAAATATAAGTAGGCCTTACAACAATCAAGACCCATCCGATCTTTCTTACTTTATAACTTTATCATGAAAATCATTATTGTAAGTGAAAATAAATTTACTCTAATATTTGGTTCAATCTATTTTATAATTAGGGTGACCCGACTTGATTTATTTGACATATAGTTAAAAAAATATTAATATATTTTATTTACTATCAATTGATAAATTAAATAAGTTTGATCAATATAAATTTAAAAAAAAAAACAAAATATTTTGTTAAATTTCTTTTATTTATTTGTCAAAATATTCTTCACAAAATTAAGACTTTACAACAAAAGTTAAAAATTTAACATAATACATAATTTATATAGAATTAAAGGATTAAAATATCACACCAACTCGCTCTTTAATCTTAATAAACTTCAGTTTTTGAAGGTTTATCATTACTTTTTTCTCATCAATTCCAAATTTTTACATAAATCATAATATATAATGAATTATTTTAATTTAACATTATTTTTGTAATTAGTTGAATATTCAATTCACTCTTTTTAAGTGAATAGAAATTAAAAAAATGAAAAGAAGGTAAATAAATTTTCAGAATAAATTTTTTCATTGAAACATGAAATTAATTTCTGAATAATGTTTCATTAGAATATTAAACAATTTGTGGAATAATATGTTTAAACAGGAAAAGAAGTGAAAGTAAAGTTTGAAAAACGTTCAAGGACAGATTGGTTATTTCATCTAGGAAAAGACCAGGACTAGTGCAATCCCCGAGGTGGGTCAATCCATTCCAAATTATGGGTCAAACCAGGACTTGTAATCCTTGAGGCTTCTACGTAGGAAAGGCTTCACCATCAATTTATTTTGAGGTGTTAAAGTAAAATCTTGAAGAAATCATTTTTATGCATTATTAAAAAAAGTAAACATACTAAAACATTTCTTTAAAAATGATAATATGTTGATGAGTTATTATTATTATTATAAGTAAAGTAATCTATTTTTCAAACATGCCCTAAAGTGAACTATTTTGAACAATAATTACTATTATATTATAAGTGTTTAGGGAAAACTTTTGATAAACAAATGTCAAAATAATAGATATAGAGTTAGAAAATACTATAAATATGTCACAATTCTTTAGCTTGACCGATAGAGTAAGAAATATATAAATAAGAGATAATGTGGTCACTTTCATTTAGTTACAAACACTTATTACACCCATCTTTCTAAGCCTATCACCACATCTATGGATTCAAATATTAGTTTGCACCCAACTTTTATATTAATGCAAGTTTTTTGTTTTCTCATTTTTAATTACTTTCATTGACTCAATGCACAATCTTTTCTTTATATCATGTATGCGTTTCCATCTATAGAACACTTTCTACTTTTTGAGTACCATGCTTTAATGTTTTAAAAAAAAATAATCAATTAAACTTAAATTTCTTGGAAAAAAATAATGGCTTTTATAAAAGGACGAATAAGTGGTATTTATTATAATAAGAAGATGAAGATGCATATAAATTGTGTTCTCCAACACAAACACAACACAGAAGAGAGAGCGAAGTAGATAATTAATTGGATTGTCGATTTGTTACAGGTCTATGAAGCTATACCCAGAGATAGATCAGAGTTCACAGAACTTAGCTGTCACAAACAAAACTCAAACACAATTCTTGAATTGAATTGAATTCAATTCTTAACGAGGCATGCACATAATGCAATATCAATTCCTATAAGCCTATAGCCTCATTCTTCAAATAGAAAAAGCATTAAATATGACAATTATAGTTACCATTATGATCATAGTAAAATATATTTTGTTTTTCTTATCTGAATCTCATCTCTCTCACCAAACATCTGAACCCTGAAGAACTGAAAAAAAGTATTAATTGAATTTATAAATGGAGAGGAAATGGAGGGGTGTGATGATGATGATGGTAACAAAGGGATATGTGTATTAAGTTGGTTGCTTTTCTCGATTTGTGAGAAGTGGAAACTGAAAAACGACATTGAAATGAAGTAACCCGAAACATGAATTGACAAGTGAGGTTGATCACTCTACACTTGTTGAATAAACAGCGGGAGAGAGAAGAAGACACATCCAAACCCAAATTTTGCATAGAAATTCTAAACCACACCATCATCTTCTCTTCCCAAACCCAATAATTGTTGTGTTCTTTTGCTCTTGTAGGGGCTCTGCCCTTTTCTCTCTCCCCAACACTCTATTTATTACTCTGAATCTATATTCATAATTGCCCATGCCATGCACATCACCACTAACATTTTTATTCCATTCTTCTTCTCTACTCACAAAAAATATTTCTTCAATCTTAATGCTATTATATACTTCACATTGTTTAGGTATATGACAAAACTGATACAATCCACAACTTTATATAATAGTAAACCTATGTTCTTGCTAAATTACCTATTATCAACTTTGAATATGAAATCATAGTTATCTCCTTATTACTTTTAACTTTCTAGAACCAATCTTCATGCATTTTATAGGATTTGTTTTGTTGGACCACATAACAAAACAAAATTGAAAAACTTTAACCATACCAGGAGACATATATTTAAACATTTTATTCTGAATATCGTCTTGTTTCTTTTCCAAATATACCAGGGGATGATTTCACACCCTCACCAACTTTTTCTTCTCTTAGTTTTTCAAACCAAAAGTATGTTGCCAAAGATTCTCTGTCATTGCGCAAGGGTTCATTCATATCTTACATAGTTTGTAATTAATGAATGATAGATACAAGGTAAACATTTTTTGTTGTTGGGGATACATAACAGACAATTTAACTTTTGTACTTTCAACTTCTCCAACTCAATTACTGCATCTCTCTTTCTCAAATTTTCTTTCATAACAAATATGTCTTCAAATAACCTTCTGCAGTGTTTTCTAAACTTGTACATATGTTTACAGATTAAAGAACATTTTAAATTGATTGTCACAGTTCTTAATTGTTATATTATTGATTTTTTTTTAAATGTAGAAAACAGAATGAATCTACCCTACACACATCCAAGTATAGGCGAAATTTAAAGTTACTTTTCTTACTAGTATAAAACGAATATTAATACTGTTGTAAACATAATTATTTAAATTGATTTTTTAAAAGTATTTATTTAAAGAAGAAAAAAATGGTTGGAATAGAAAGGAAATAGTTATTAAAATATTGTTGGAGGTGGCAATTGGAATAGGTGCAACAGAGGAAGAAAAGGCTGATAGAGTCAGAATCCCTCCACTGCCATGCCGCCCTAATAGCTAACTAGCTATGCCTCTGACCCCATTAGCCAACCAAGACAACTCATCATGCATCTTCTCACCTCTGCTATCTCTCTCTCTCCTCTTCAATTTCCCTTCTTAATTTCACTCTGCATCTTTCATCTCTCTTTTATTCACTGTTACACACTCTCTCTCTCCTTCTACATTTTTTCATTTCTCCTATATATACCCTACCCTTTACCTCTTCCTTCTGTGTCTTTTCTACCTATTCATGTTATTCATATCTTCAATCACCCCTCCTTGTTTTCTTTCCACCCTAATATTCTCCTTCATGCCTTGTTTTAATTGCATGTTACAGTTTCACTGAACATGTTCCTCTCCTCCATCTTCTAAGCTTTTGATTTACATTACATTCCTTTGTGCTTTCCATATGTTTGTTACAATGTTTCTTTCCTGCACATGATAACCACATCTTACTGCTGAACTCGGAGAAGTGATGTGGTGAAAAAGATCACAAGGGAAAAAGTGAAGCTGCCAGCATGATCTAGCTTTGGTTAGTGTGAGGCAGTGCGTGTTTGCTAACCCTTAACCCTTACTAGGTCATGCTGTGCTGGCCTCACTCCTTCCTCTTTGGAGACCAATAAACCCTTAACATTCACTCATACGTATCTAAAGGAATGAAGGTGAGTATAACTGTTAAAATCTTTATTTACAATCTTTATTTACCTGTGTTAGCTGCAATGGTATATTCTCTACGCGTTTCTGTTATTGCAGGCACGCTCAGCACCCTTTTTTTCCTGTCATTTGTTTTTCACTTTGTTATATCTCTTAATCTTTTCGTTGGTTTCATTGAGGGTTAGCTTTTCCTGCTTGGCTACAAAAATTGTGATGCAGATCTTTGGGTCGTAGCATTAGGGTTCCAGCCTCAAGTTAAATATTGTTCGTTTCTGCACAAAGAACGTGTAGCTGGGATCTGGAAATGTTTCATTCATCTATAAAGTAGATGTATGAACTTTCTGGGAATTTGTTAGCAACATCAAGGTTTAACTTTTAACTCAGATATTGACAGTGATTAAGGAAACCCAGTCTTCATATGATTTGAATGCCAGTGAACTTGTAACTGTTGCAAATCTTAACAAGAAGACGAGAAATGGTGATAGGAAAAGGGTACAACCATTTGTGTGACATCCTTGAACATTTTGACTTACTAGTTCAGTCTATTATCGGTTAGAACATTCTTAAGCTCTTTCTGTAACAATGCTTTCTTGAAAAGGCTGCTTCAGTAGATATTGAAACGCCATTATTGTGCTGTAAGTTATTACATTTTTCCGTTCTTGGTACTGTAAATATACCCATATGATGAGGTATCTGAAACTGCATGGGATAAATAACTTTATTTATTGTAAGCTGGAGTTTTGTCGGTGCGGTTTTTGGAAATTCACGTTCATGTGGTGAATCTGTTAGCTATTAATCTCAGTTAACAGATTCTGTGCAATTTCAATTTTTCAGCGTTTCAGTGATTGTGTGAGTATACAAATGTATTACGATAATATAATTAATTCAGAGAATAATTGAAAGCTTTTTCTTCTGCCAATTGGACAGATTCAAAGATTTATAGGAGTTAGACGAAATTCTTTATTTTTAATGAGACTGCCCCAAGTAAGATTTACTGTCTTGAACTTGGCTTCCGTCTTCAGAATGCATTGTAGTTGTCCTCGTGAAGTTAACTCTGAACAATGAAGTGCAGGTTCTAAAGTGAGTATTATGCATACAAAGGCACTTGTAACCACTATACTATAAATCATACCATCGGATATCTTTGTATGCATATGGTTAGTGTTTGAAACACAGGACTATGTATGTGAATCCCTTATTCTTTACGACATACATATTTAATATAGTGATATTAGATGATACTTCAGATTTGGTTGATGTCGACACTTTTTCAGACGGTGATGTACATTATGTGAGATGTATAATGAACAGAATCTAAATGTTGTATTAAGGACGATGGTTATTCGCATTTGCTGATGTTAGATTTATTTTCAAGTTGTTTCATATTCTAGTTTGTTTTTTACCTCAACTATTATCGTATCTTGATGTATTTTTGTGCTAGTTCTATTTAATGTAATGGTTATCGTATAACCAGTGTCGTGCATTGGAAATGTTTTATTGAATAATATTTAAAGGAAGAATATTTTACAGATTTGTTTAAAATACTATGATCATCTTATAGGTATTGGATAACATGATAAATTTTGTTTTTGGCACATGATGTATTTTTAAGTTATCCCAGTTTTTATATATTGTTTATTAAAATGTTAGTTCAACAGGTATTTTATTTTGATACATTCCTATAATTCAGCAAAATAGGAATCAGCTTAATTGGATTAGGTGATAAGGTGATATATTACTGTATTTTGATGTGAGGAATTTGGAATTAAATCTAGTTAAATGAGTTGAAAAATAGTCCCTGAACGCGACATATAGCAAACATCATAATCCTTGCAGCTGATGTGTGCAGTGACGAAAATGTTCAACTTTTCAACTCTATTATCATAATAACTGAAATTTGAATGGTAAAAGTAAATTCACCGGAAGGTGTCTTTCTTTCGGGACTAAGGTATTGGAAAACCATTTAAGTGGGTTAACATTGCACAACTTTCTTTTCTTTCATTGGTGGTAGAAGTTTCTTGACAAAATTTAGTCGTCATAAAGCTAACAAATCATTCACTTTACAAGTTATTGAAAAAACCTACTATAGATCACTAAAATTAGCCTGGAATTAAATGTGAGCTTTTCCGTGAATGTTAGTATCAAAGAGTCTTGAATGAATTTGTAAGAGAAGAAGATAATAAGTTTATGGTCATTTATTTATCTTAGTAATTTGATTTTCAATTTATTTTGAATTTTTAATAATCTTTTCTTAAGTGTTAGTTTTTATCATATTTGAACAACTTTCTTTGAAGTATGAATATCTTATTGATTAGTTTTTGTATCATATTTGGTTATCAAGATATGTTATTTATATATTATTTATTTATTTTATCATAGAAACAACACAAGAATTCAATTAAAATAATATACTAAAATAAATAGAATAAAATAAAGTGTTTTTTTATAACATGAAAAATGAAAAATGAATATTAAAGTAAGTTTTTCTTAAAGTGATATTTTTTCTTATATTTTTTATGAAATCAATCAAATTTTCATACCATATTTTATTATTGCTGTGATATTTTTTATTTCTTTTCACAAACCAGAATAGGATTGATGTCAAAAGTTGTCAATATTATTAATCGACATGGTCATAACATTAGGTTTCATTGATTAGATGTCATTTCCCTGCCACTTTTTAAATAAAGTGATAACATTAACTTATTTTCATTGTTTTGGAATGAAAGAATGAAAGGTAGGATTCCTTATAATATGAAAGAGATTCTAATGTTTATAATATATAAGATTTTGTTGCTTGTGTCAAGTTTCTCCATTAATCTTTCAATCCAAATAGTTTTTTTACAAGTTTCAGTAGTGATCAAAAGTTTCAGTAGTGATCAAGTACTGAAATTTTTGTAGTGGACTAAGTACTTAATTTTTGTAGTGGATAGAATTATTATATCCTATAACTTGGATAACCAACTTTTGCAAGTGTAAAAACATAGGTTAGTAAATCGCCTCTTATCAATATTGTCTGCAAAATCTAAATCAATATAACCTTTGACAACAATCTATGATCCTTCAAAACATAATGCAACACTCAAGGTTCATGTATATAAGAATCTTCTTAAAAACATTTTAATGTTCTCCATTCGGATTTGTCATGAATCTACTAACCATTCCCATTAGTTGTACAATGTCTAGTCTTGTACATATCATAACATACATAAAGGCCTCCCCTTGTAATATGATACTCGATACATTTTTGTCCTCTCCGATTCATTGTTAGGATTCATACTTAAGGATAACTTACAATTGATAGGAAATTGGGTAAAATTGGCTTGTTATCTTTAATGTTGAAGTGTCACAAGATTTTCAGTATGTAATTCTTCTGAGATTACTAATTCTTCTTATCTTTCTGTCTTGATGAATTTACATCCCTAAAATCTTATTTTTAAAATCCAATTCCTTCATATCAAACTCTCTAGCTATCCGTGCCTTCAATTCTTTGTTGTTGACATGAGAAGCCAAGATGGTTTGCTTCTTGAAGATTTGATGAAGATTGAATGAAGCTCTTTTGAACTATCTTGAAGCCATAAACATTGGAATGAAGCCTACATTGATTAAGGAAAGGAGATTTGATGTTATCCATGGTGATCAAGGTTGGAATGTGCGCTCTCCATGTAGTTACATCATTAAGAAAGTGTACTTATAGTTTGTAATTCATGTTGTATGTAACATCCCGTCAGGATATTACTGATTTAAATAAATAAAACTATTATAATTATAAAGCTGCTGCATTTATGAATAAACCTCATTTCCCAAAAACGCGGAAAATTTAATTTCTATTAACTTCTGAGGATAAAAGCAAAATCCATAGTTAATAAAACTGAAACAACATAATAAAACCTCTCATAAGAGTTTACAAAATAGTCCAACTCAAATAATACAAAAATGTATAAAACTCCCAAGCATTTCCCACGCTCCGTGACTAAGCCTTATCGACTCCACCTGCATCAACATTCTCTGCTCACGTGTACCGCGTACACGATCATCGCCAAACACAAGCAGATAGGGTGAGCTTATGAAAACAACATACATCATAACAATAATCAAATAACCAGTTATACAGCTGAAAACTCTACCAAAATCAAGATACCATAGCTTACTCAATTCTCTAACTTCTGGCCACAACCAGACCATTCGTGTTCTACCTCTCCTAGTGATTACCCCAAGATAATTTGCTGCCAAACCTATCGGCCACAACCGACAGAGCACGTGCGGGAACCAATGCCACAGATCATACATCATAACACCAGGTGGAGTTCCCAATTACGAACATAGTCCGTAATGTCCCAGGACTACCAAACTCGTCAGCCAACAACTGAGGAGGGCAATCTATCTGGACCCATCCGTACTGGCCACAACCAGCACACTCACATGGCAACACTCGCCAACCCGAGCTCAACTCAAGAGTTCCTCGTGTTCATCCGCCATCCCGAGCTCAACTCGAGGGATGTCATTCTGAGCTCAACTTGAGGAATGTACGTGCTTAACCCCTATCCCGAGCTCAACTCAAGGGATACGTTCCGAGCTCAACTCAAGGAACCCAGCAATCTTACCTTTAAAGCACCATCAAAATCCTTGTAGAACACCCTACAAAGTCCAATAACTAGGACTTACAACAGCCAAATCGCCTAGCGATGGACATGTACCCCTAGGCGCTATCCGCTTCCAAACCGCCTGGCGGGGGACACGTACCGTTAGGCGCCAAGCGCCTCAAAACTCACAAAGTCTGCAACCATCGCCTGGCGGGACCGTTCACATCGCCAGGCGGACGCTACTCGAGGAGCTACTTTTCTTGTCGCTATCGCCTGGCGGGACTTTTCCCCTCTGCCAGGCACCACTAACTTGCAGCCCCCTTTGTTTAACACTATCGCCAGGCGGTTCGCACATTACCGCTAGGCGCCATGACAGTATTTTCAAAATAACCATTCTGTTCTGGTTCAGGGACCATTTGCAATGTCTATACTCCATTTCCCCCTATTCAGAGTCTCGCTAATTGGTAATCTTTGCTACCTATAATGTCTCCAGTCAAAGTAATATCGCAATGGTATTTCACGCTCTAATTGTAACCATGAAGGTAGTTCCAACATTCACAATCATCCTTTCATGACAGGTTTCCCTATTACCCCATTCGTGCAGCACAACCACCAGGTTTCACAACCTTATTATCTTTACTAATACCGCCACCCCCATGACAAAACTACTTTCACCTATAATCCTCAAACATGTAATAGGACCCCAGCTTTTTCCAAAAATCCCAAAACCTCAAACTTTCCGCAGTCATACACACACCCAAGGTTCTGTGACAGCGCCTGGCGGCAGATTTCCGCAGTCATACGCACCCCCAAGGTTCTGTGACAGCACCTGGCGACAGATCTTGTGCCGCTATGCGGTTTCCCGCACCAGCAACTCCATACAAATTCATATTTCATACTAACAATCATAATTCAATTGTCATATTATTTCACAACATGATTATCATATATTTAAAATAATAATGAATAATAACACAAAATGGCATACATGGGATTCGAACCCAAATCCTCTCACACAATTAAAGTATCCTCAACCACTTGAGCTAGTACTTTTCCACGTCATTCCACTCATAATTTAATGTCATAATTAATTCTCCCACCCGCATTTATTAATTAATTAATTATTTAATTAATTAAATTTCACGGGTCTTACATTGTAAACCTTAAAGCATTAATTAGATGTAATTTGGTCTTTGTTGTGTTTTTAATCTGTTGAATGGTTTTTCAACAGGTTAAAATGTCTCTTTTAGTCTGTTGAATGGTTTTTCAACAGGTTAAAAGGTTGGTTGCAGTAGTCTTAAACTGCAACAAA
>Ga0209589_1007065_pt1 | contig 18236 bp, 11 predicted proteins | sample CowpeawhiteBW_FD_187525 | JGI IMG/M metagenome (GOLD analysis project Ga0209589, IMG submission 187525) | Root nodule microbial communities of legume samples collected from California USA - Cow pea white BW (SPAdes) (version 2) | ecosystem: Host-associated > Plants > Roots > Nodule | place: USA...
AAAATATATATTAAAATAAACTTAATCTTGTTAAAAATATTTACTTGAAATATCAATTTTGATAGAAATATTTGTGCCTATTTGTATAGAAATTAAATTTGGTTTCAATTTGGAGGGGGACGAAATTGCATAATTTTTATAAAAATTGAGACTAAATTGAGACAAAAAATAAAATAGAGGGACCAAATTGAGAATGAGAGAATGACAACTCCCACATAGTGACACGTGGCATTGTCACTGCTGTGGCATTATGTCCACTTGACACGTGGCAAAATTTTAATTTTTTTTAAAATTTTAAAAAAATTAATAAAAAAAAAAAAAATTAAAAAAATAAAAAAAAAAAATTCTAAAAATCCAAAAGCTGACACGTGGCACCCCATTTAACACCGTTATTTCACTCCTAACGGAAAGGACTTGATTGGTTCAAATTTCCCAAAATAGGGACCAGATTGAGATAAAAAATAATTGAGGGACCAAATTCAAATTTTGTTACGAAAATGGGGACTAAAAGTATAATTTAACCTAAACCACCAGTTACTTACCCGTTCACCGTTTTTCTGTTCTGGTCATTCCTTCTCCATTCATAATATCATTTTTCTTTATAGTTGCTCATTGTTATGCTAGGAAAATTTCATGAAAAATAATAAATGTAAGTTGTGGATTGTTATTTCCTTTATCTACCTTTATTGTAAAGCAATAAAATAGTGGTTCAATGGAATGAAACTTTTCTCAAAGACAAAAAACTATGTTGCTTTCTCAACGTCCACTCTTGGAGCAATGAAGAAAAACATCAGTTGTAAGTCAGTTATTTCGTGAAATTCATTGAAATTAAGCCTCAGAAGACATGTAACACAATGTTTATGGAAAAAACATCAGATGACAGAGGTTGGGATTATATTTTTCCATACCAGCAGACATGGAGATTGAATTATGTTGACGTGTTTAAGATATAAGGTTGTTTCTCAACCATGTCACATCATGCTAGTAATCTGCAACTTCTGTTTGGCTGCTGACAAACAGCACCAAGCAGATGGTGGATATGACAGCACACATGACATAGAGAATCCAGAAGTTGGGGAGGGTCAGGCTCTCAGTTTCTGGAGAACGGTTTGAGTGAGGAGTCAACCAGCGCTCTTCCAAATGTTTTAGTTTTCCATTTTCTGCCAGTGTTAAAATGGCTTCAGAAAAATCTCTAGCCAGGGGAGATCCTTTTTGAAATACCTGCATATATCAGCAAAACCAATTTTCAGTTCAATGTCTAACAAGTTTGATATTCATTTTATATACGTAGTTGTAAGCACTTACAAAGCCAAATCCTCCAAATTTATTGGCAGCTGTAATTGCAGTGTAATCCTTGGGGTACTTGTTCACGAAAACCCTCTCATACGGGCTTTCAAGAAAGAGAGCATGCATTTTTTTGCTTTTGAATTTATCTACAATGTCATGTTCTCCATCAACGTGTATTATTTGATTTGGATGGAACTCATACACATGTATCATGTAGTTCTTTACAAAGGAACTGCGGTTTTCACAACCAACTGATAAACTGTTTTGCTTTAGCCACTGAATATCTCTTTGTGAAAATCGTTTGACAGTTAGCATTGAGGAAAGGTTGGCAGTGTAGCTTGAGGTTAGAACAAACACAAGAAAAAGCCATGCAGCAACTACTACTCGTGCAGAGTTGCTTCTTATTCTCTCCCCTGAGCCACATTGAAGAACAAATCTATGAAATCTAACATTTAAAACTAATCAGTTTTGACCTTGAATATATAACTAAAAGGAATGTGATAGAGTTTTCATTATTTGCATATTTATACTTACTATGAGCAAAAAATAGAGAAGAAAAGGCAAACCATAGTGTGGTGCTGATCTGATTTTCCAATGGACCACCAAAATCTGGATTGAACTCATGCTCCAGGAACCATACGGTGAACACTGTGTAGATGAGAATGCAAATAGTAACGAGCCACATTTCCCAGCTAAAGGGTTTCATAAACAACCACGTTGACCCTTCAGTCTCTATGGGAAATATAACTGATAAACTCGAATCAGTGTATGGTAGAGTGAACGACACATCCTTTGATCGGTTGGCGAGTATTGTTACATCTCCAACAATAGCATGGTGGGACTGCAGTTATTCAGTTTTCTATAAGTGTTCTCTGTTATTCAATTGGTCATGAAACAAATAATCACGAAAGTCTAAAAGGAGGACACAATTTAAACTTCAAAGAATACTGGGAAGCATTTTGTGTTGAGAAATTTGAACAATAGGAAAAACTTGGTATGGTTTTTCTTTTCCTTGAAAAACGATATTTTCTATGCCAATTTGGTGCAAATACAAGTATCGGATTGTACAAATTCAACGGTAAATTAATAAGATAAGAAACAATTTGCTTTGTTTTTGGTGTAATGTTATGTTGTGGTGTGCAATGCATATATTCAAGAAGAGACTAAAAAGGCAAATACATGCTTAGGAGAATAACCTTATGTTCAGAGGGGTGATTATGAATACAGAATCATTACCTTTTCTATTACATTCAGTAGAAGCTTATCATAGGATTCATTGAAGGGCTCAAGTACATAGGGAAGGTCACCATACTTGTAACTCAGAATTTTTCTTGCCTCGAGGAAAAGACGAATACAGAAACCATCATATTTCTTTGGAGGGTCTTCTTTCAGAAAATTTTCAAAAAAAGGGTTTATAGGAATTGCCACTTTCAAAGGTTCTGCGTCAGTCGGCATTTTCCATCCCTTAGGATCAGCAGAAGTGAGGCCTCCTGGCCAAACCACTGGGCCAAGAAAGATATTTGTAGCATAATCACCTTTTGTTTCTCTGTCTTTCAGTATTTTAAGAGATTTACCAAACTTCAATTTCGGGGTCCAAAAATCTAATTCCTTGCATTCCCTATTAACCACGTTTATCACTCTCAACACAGGAGTTTTGAATAGATGACCATCTTTGAAGCTTATATTACCACTTAAACCATTGAAATCGCTAGATAACAATTTTTCCAACAACACCCTTGAATTACTAGATTTGCCATTCATTCTCTCCAAGGCCTTTGTGATTAATGTAACGCTATCATAAGCTTGCAATGCATCTGATCCTGGTTTTGTATGCTCATCAGGTTGGAAATTTTCCTGCAATTGGTTATAAGAAAGAGAACTTGTAGAATAATAGGTTTTGATTCCTAAAGTACCTTCCATAGAGGATAAAACAGATTTATTTGCAAAGTCTAACATACTTGTGACCCCCTCGTTCATTATCCAAGCTGAATCTTTCCCCAACAATCCAATTTTCTTAGCTTCTCTGAACAAATGGGCTATCATAGGGAATGTTGCTTGAAGAACAACAAAAACACGAGATTGCAGTGGCAAAAGCTTAAGCAATTCGTCCAGAACAAACCCTTTTGGATCAGATAAAGAAGTGAACGATGGAAGAACTAAGCGGTTCTCTATCTGAGAGTCACCCTTTTGGAGAGCCTCAGAAAAGAGGCTTAACATTCCAGAATCACCACTGTAAGGGTTGTCTTCATATATAGCTATAACCTTCTGCCAATTGAACTCATGGATAATATCTGCAATGCAGTTTATTTGTGCGGCCTGATCTTTTGACATTTGAATCAGAAAAGGCCAACGATGTTGCATTGAAACAGGAGGGATTATTGGGGGAGAAGAAAATGAAATAATTGGAATTTGAGCGCTGTTTCCACGATCAGCAACTAGAGTTGCTTCTTGCCATGTCCCCGTGACAATAATGACTTCAACTTTTTTCTTAATGATCAGTTCTTCAGCTGGAAAGCAGAAGAAGCGATATATTTTTTAAGTGATTAAGTGAAAGAAAGTGAAAAGAAGTTTACCACCGAAAAGTTAATCATCAAATAGTGCTCACCAGATGAAGCTGCTTGTAATGGAATTCCACCAGAGTCGCGGAAGAAAAGGTTTATGTTGTGGTTCTGTGAATGATTATTGAAATTTTGTGCTGCAATTTGCATGGCCCTTCTCTGTTGTTTTCCTGTCTTTGAATTGACATCAATGAGCACGCCAACACTTGTATTTTGGAAACTGTAGGCAACCCGAGCGCCAATGAGGAGAAGCAAGATTGTTAGAGATATCCGAACCAAAATATTTGATAGTGCTTTGGAAGTTTGGATATTAAAATTCATATTGGCTACTGACACAAAAATTAAGTTTCATCAGAGTGTTGCTATATTTATGTAATGTAATGAAATACACGGTGTAGGGGCTGGTTGTGAAAACCTCGTAAAACCACTTTTGTGACAACACAAGTTAAAAGTGGGTGGCAGAAAAAGTTGACATCTAGGCATGCTATTGGTTGGTAAGTCGAAAAATTTCTGCTAAGCATTTAATGACCAAGCTTCATCCTTTGCTCGTAAATACGAATGAACTTCAAACATCCTCATTATTTAAGGCACTTTGAAGTAAGAGGTGTGAGTGCATTCCTCTATTATAAGACAAAGTACTTAGGCTTTATGACTTTTAGGAGGAGTTAGCCTTAGCTACGTGTGAGTAGTAACTGTTCAGCCTCGTGTACAAGACTTGTAATTGTTTTTAATATTATGAGAAAATTTTGCGACATTTATTTTCATAACAACATGGTATTAGTAACTTAGGTTAGAAATTCAAGGTGAATTGCCGACCTTACATTAGATGAAAATGATATGTTAGAAAAGTATAAATTAAAAGTGTTACATTGAATGAAAAATTAGAAAGTTGAATGATATGTAAGAAAAAGAAATACATATAAACATTGAGTTTTGAAGATTTATATCGAAATACATTTTCTTGTATAATCAACTCATATTTCATTAATGATAAATTTTCCATCAGAAGTTAGATTAATCAAATTACATTCAAAACATTCGGTCTATAAATTATAATTTTTTTCTTAATAATAAACATATAGAAAAGAAGTAATCATTATGTTGAAGAAATATATAACAACATTCGAATATAAAAAAAGAGAGGAATTTCAAGAAAAAGAAGAGATCGAAATTTAAGTCTAGAGAAGACAAGAAAAGATAATGTTTTGTTTTTGGGAGCAATGAGCATTTCAAGTGTTTTGAAAAAAAAAGAAAAAAAAAATTCCCCAATTAATTATTGACTTTAAATGTTCTTTCCACATTGTCCTAATTGGGACCGATTTGCCTCATACTGTAATGGAGGATAATAAGTGCCGTAGAATTGGTGCCATGATGTTTGCACGGGACAAGCCACTTACCTACGAAGGTGTAGTTTTGAAAGTAACGACCAAGGAAAAATTAGTAAATGAAATTTATATGCTTCAAGAAACAATAGACTTTTCTGAATATTATATAGTTATGTACTTATTAACTGTCACTTTACTAAGATATTTTTAACTTTCAATCTGAAAATAAATTTTAAATATATTTAAGTTCTTTTGAGTCCATCTCATGAAAATAAAAAGCTTTCGGTAAGCTATATACAATTTGTTTATATCCATATAAACTTATAAAAATTCACTGATATAACACATGTTTTACAAATAAATATGTTCATCTTGTATTCATAAAACTTATATTTAGAAAATATATAATTAGAACATAACTTAAGTTAACTCATGTGATTCATTTTAAAATTAGAACCAAAACTATTATTTATTTAAACGTGTCTCAACAAAAACAATAGATTTGTGTTCTATTTCTTTTTAAAAAAGTTTCATTATATTTTCGGGTTAAGTTGAAATACAGTTTTGTATTAGCATAATCTTGGCTAACTGTACATAATATTCTAAAAATTCAGAAATATAAAATTATAAATTTTTAGTCAATAAGTTTTTCGTAATATTTTTTTTGAATTATGAGTATAAAATATTTATTATTTTGTCAATGGTTAATATTTGCTGCATAAAGATCCCTCTTTCTAATCATATTTTATTTTTATTTACATGACTTAAATATAAAACTTTTCTTGAGACATTTGAGTACAGTTCTATCCAGAATAAAAATTAATTGGTATAGTTTTTATATAATTATGGCAATCTGTTGGTAAAAAAAAAGTTTAGCACAGAGATCTTCACCATCAAATAATTTGTTTGAAGTTATATACTGCAAAATAATAGAACGTCTTTCATCAGACATTTGATTCAGCAAAATGATGAGTACTTTTAACAAATGGGTTTTTCTACCTGCACCTCCAAAATTTTGTTTACATTTCCAAAAATTTTTTAAACCCAAAAATATCTTTTTACAATTTAGGTAAAGTTAACGGGACATTAATTCCCAAAACTAAATGTTAATTTTTGAAAATCAAAATATATAATTAAAATTCAATTTCTAAAACTTAAAATATATAATTAAAAATTAATTTTCAAAAATCAAAATATATTATAAAAATTGACTTTCGTAATATATTTTAACTTTCAAGTAGGTCAAAGGATATCAAATTTTAAAATTTTAAAAGTCGATTTTCGTAATATATTTTCACTTTCGAAAGATCGAAAGACATTTTTAAAATTTTAAAAATTTTTGAAAGTCAAATTTTAGAGGTCAAAGTTTATTTTTGAAATTTAAAAAATTTTTGAAGGTGGAGAACAAATATTTGGAGACGTGGAAGAACGCCCCTTAACAAATTCCATCATCATTCGGTCCGGGCTTGGGCCGAATGTATTTGGGCCATCTGATGTAAAATGATCCAAGAGTAGATTTGTGCTTTGAAGGATGGGGGGATTGGCCGTGCGTTGGGGTGGTGAACAATTGAACATGTCGTTCTGGAAACCAGGGACGGAAAGGCCACAGGGTCGCGTAGTCGACGATGAAGAAGGTGGTGTTCTCTTCTTGTCTGGTTCTCACCATTCCTCTTCCTCCAGACATGGCTACGCCAGCATCGATAACCAACGCCAGCGATTGCCTGTGTTCAAGTACCGCACCGCCATTCTCTACCTCGTTGAGACTCACGCCACGACCATCATCGTCGGCGAAACCGGCAGCGGAAAAACTACTCAAATTCCTCAGGTAACTTCCCTCCAAATTCTAATTCTAATTCTAATTCAAAATCATATTCACATTACTCACAATTTGAACTGCATTTCAGTACCTGAAAGAAGCAGGTTGGGCCACCGGTGGCAGACTCATTGCTTGCACTCAACCTAGAAGACTTGCCGTTCAGGTCACATCTCTTCTTAATTACCACTCAATTATTCTTCAATTCATCATTCACGTAACTCTCTCATCTCTTTTGCGTTTTACAGGCCGTTGCTTCCAGAGTTGCCGAAGAGATGGGAGTGAAGCTTGGTGAAGAAGTTGGCTACACGATAAGGTTTGAAGATGTAACCAAACCGGTGAGCATCTCTCTTCAATTATCTTTTATTTGGATCTTATGTTGTCATGCTTACTTTTACTCACATTAACACACACACACACGTGTGTCTTTATATAATGTGCTGATAGAATAAGAGAGTTGCTTGGACAGTGACGAATGGAGTGGTTTCGTCGTTTATTTTCGTTTTGTGGCAGGACAGGATGTAACGGTACTTAAATTTTTAACTGATGGAGTGCTTCTAAGGGAGATGATGGACGATCCTCTTTTGACCAAATACAGGTATTTGTTATCCCTCATCTTCGGTGGAATGGACTTCAAATGTTTACACTCATAAGTTACCTTTATAAATTTTCTTAAAGTGATACGTTATGTGTACACTGTACAAAAATGGTGAAAAAGACATCAAAGTACCTGGATGAGCATGGACTAGGGAAACTGAGGTTGTATGATGGCAGTGTAGCATTCTTATCTTTATGTGATGTTTTAAAACTTCGAGACTAATAATGTTCTTTTCCTTCTTTGTGAAGTTGCCATCAGATTTAGAGAACCTTTCTTCTAGTCCTTTTGTATCTTTGGGGGATCTTGAGTTTTCCCGTTTTTCTTGTTTGTGAGATATTGTAACCCTCCTCATACTAATAATTTTTTTTAATTAAAAAAAATTAAAGCCGAGTTGCCACAGAACTTTTCAGGGTAGACTAGTCTAGCTTTTATACAAAACAAGTAATTGACTTTTGAGACTTTAAATGTCGTCCATGCAAACATTACTTATTAAATGGTTATATAAATGGGGTTCCTTATACTAATTTTTACATGTTTTGTGGCTGTGACAGGTAGCAAAGACTTATAGTTGTTTCTGTGAAAGAATGCGATATTCCAATTCATTTTCCTGTTCTGTACTCCTTTTACCCTGACCTTTGTGAATACTTGTTGCAGTGTTATAATGGTGGATGAGGCTCATGAAAGATCAATATCAACAGACATTTTGCTTGGACTATTGAAAAAGGTATTAAATGGATGCGTTATCAATATGTATAGGAATAAAATGCTGTTCATTTTATAGTAATTAAAAATAGTTCCATTATATTTACAATTTTTCAATCTCATAATTTGTATGAATTCTTTTTTCTACTTTTCTAGATTCAACGTCGTCGACCAGAGTTGCGGTTGATTATATCATCTGCTACTATTGAAGCAAAGTCGATGTCTGACTTCTTCCAAATGAGGTTTTCTTATACCCTTGCTATGTTTCAATTGTTCATACTTTTATTTACAAATCAACATTTTCCTGGAAGCTTTGTTCATACAATTTGTCTTCATAAAAATGTCACAAGATTTTTTTGGGAAAATAGCTAATCTGATTGTAAGATTCACCTTAATTGTAAAAATCCTACAAAAAGAAAAGGTTTCTCTATTAGAGTCCAAATTATCCATACACGGATACACCTGTGTCTGTTGGCATTTAGTTGTTTGTAATACTAATACTGTTTGTTAGATAAACACATGGAACAGAGAGACACAAAAAAAGGGAGGAAAACAAAGAATCTGTATAGTAGCATTGCTATGAAGAACAATACTACTGTTTATATGCACCAAGAGAAGAAACAGAATTCCAAAACAGCTGTTATGTTACAACTAACAACACAAAACGGCTGTAACTGGCCCAAATACCTTTGATTGTTTTATCATCTGATAAATATTCTTTCAAAGAAATGACTTTGTGATGCTAGATCATTGTCTAACGAGTAGTTTCAAACTATCATCATTCAATGCACTTCCTCTCCGCTGCACCTACAAAAGCACAATATATATGTAACCGATGCAATATAATATTATCTGGTATATATCACCACAATACTAAGATGTTTAAAATTGAAAATCTTGTCAGTTTTTGTGCTAAACATTCAGATACTGATTGCCACCCGAAAAAGCAGTCACTTACTCAACAGTGTGTTCTATTAACAGAAAGAAGCGCCGAGAGACTGAAAACAAGGATCATGGACCACAAGTGGAACCTGCAATCTTGTCAGTTGAGGTACTATTTAGTAGTAAAACTCCTGCTTTCATGTCTACTGTTTTCTGAGTGCATTTCTTTGAAGAAAAACACGGGCACACTTAAGGTTACTTGAATTGAATCTCCCGTGCACTTGAATTTGCTTTTAAACAAGGTCTATGGTTGTTCCAGTGTGGTGTCTGTTCTATGAATGAACTGGGCTGCCACTGTATTCCTGGCTTCTTCTTTTTTTCGTTTTACTTTTCAATCGATATTATTATGGTAGTCAAAATTGAGATCTTAGGGAGTTTAGATAAAAAATTGAGGGATCATAACATGGATTATAAGATCCTACAAAATTGTTGAAAAATCATACATATGATACTCATTATTAGAATCTAACATTCATGAGAGAAAACTGATTTTATTCATACTGAAAATTTTCAATCAAATACACACTTAGTGGGGATGAAAAATAAAAGAAATGAAGGGAAAGAGAGTAATAATTTTATCTGTTTGGATTGAGGGAAAGAAAGTGGAAAATGAGAAGAAATTTTTTAGTTGATTAATTGATCTAATAAAATTCCTTTTGTTTTGGCATATTAATAAATTTAGAAAATAAATTGTTAAATATTTTTTTAAAAATAATTTAATATGAAAAATAATTCTTAAACATATAAATTAGAGCTAACATAAATTTAAATTAAAATAAAAATTTATTATAATGTTTTATAAATAATATAGTTATATTTTAATATAAGAACATATTAAAATAAGATATTTAAAAAAAATAAAAAATCAAAATTTAAATTAATTAATTTAACTTAATTTTTTTATTTTAATTATGTGTTTTATTATAATATAAAACAAAACATAATTAATAATAAAATGTTAAATTTATTAGTTTGTTTATTATTGTAGTATTTTATTTTAATTTTTTTATAATATAAATTATATACTAGTAAAACATTAAATTTATTCATTTATTTTATTTATTATTTTAACATTTTTACTGTATTATTATATAGATTATACATTAATAAAAACCTAATAAAAGTAACTCATAAATCAATTATACTTTTTACATAATGAATTATATTATTAATGTTTAAAGGAAAATTACTGGTACAAAGTTCGTCTTATCTTCCCGTTTTCCTAATTTAACATCTTAACTTTCCACGCTTTTATTTGCCTTTTATGTTTCCTTCTTTGGAAACAAGCACATAAGATATCACACATCAAACCTACTGCCTTGGCTTAACACCTATTACAATGAACAGAATCTGTTTACAGAAATAGTTACAACAGAAAGTAGTTATAAGATAATGATCATCTATTACAATGATTAATATACTACCAGCTAACATATGCTAGCACTCTTGTTAGTGTAGCACGAACCATTATACAACACTTCAAAGAAAAGGATGATTCTGTCTTGTTAACATTTGATCCAATCCAAATTACAAAGCAACAATAAAACATAAGGAAGTTTGAACTTTTAGTGAGATATTTGAGTGCTGTAACTTGTAATGAGAGCTTGGGTGTGTTTGTGTCTTACAATCCACACAAACAGAGATAAGGAGAGATGGAACGAAATTACAGCGAGTGAAAGAGATTAAATAGGGGGATTAATTTCACGAATGTGGTTAGGAGCGGTAGTTTTTTCTTTATCGGTAAAGGGAAAGTTATTCTAATTTTTGGTCAAAATGGGTGCGGGTTTATTTTGACCTTATAAAGAACAAAAAAGTTGGGCTTAAAATTTGTATCTTTTGAAGTGAAGCATGTTAAGGGTTACAAAATAGTTTTCAATCCCAACCATCAAACTAACCTAGAAAGGCAATAGCGAGAAGTGCCAATCTGCTGCAAGTTGCGATCTTCAATGACAACTGGCAATTTTTCATTCTACAGTAGATGAAAACTCAGAAACAAGGGAGAAGATTGTGATAGCCTTACATGTCAAACTGTGATTTTGACTACCATGGTTATTATTGTTTAATTTTTCCTGCCTGTTCATATTATCACCCTTGTTTTTTTGTTCTTTTCCATTTTATATTAATTTGACAAAGCAACAACTTTTCAGAAACTGAACTACAATATAATTTGGAAATACTTTAATTAAGTGGGGCATTACTATGACTGTGGTTTCCAGGTTAAAGTTTTCATTGTACAAATACATCATGCTTTATGATTTTCAGGGTAGAGGCTTCAATGTACACATTAATTATGCTGAGGAACCTGTCCAAGACTACGTTCAGGCTGCTGTTTCAACGACACTCTTGATCCACGAGCGGGTATTTTAATCTCTTATAATGAGATGGGATAAATTCAACTAATGCATTTTATATTTGAGGCATTTTAATCACTTTAGTTTAATTACATCTTTTGTTGCTGAGTGATTACATTAGACTTGATCATGTATTTTAAAATATGAGTGTTATGTTGATACATATCATAGTAACTGTAATAGAAATTTTGGAATCCTCCAACGGCAACATACAAATAAAGTCTAGACATTCCTGCTGTTGTTGAAGTAAGCAGAAAATCATATTTATCTAAATAGTTAAAAGAAAAGCAAAATGGACTGAAATCATGGTTTTTATCTTTTTGTTTATATAGAGAGAATTGCTTGTAATTGTGTGATCTGTACACACATGAGTACTATTATTTGTAATGAAGAAGAGATATAACAATAAGGAATCAAATCAATGCCGAATAATGGGAAATATTTGGTAACACATTTCCTTGTCAGGTTGTATCATATCTTCCTATTTAATGTAATTAAATTATAAAGTAAAGATAAAAGGAAGGGAAAAAGAACAAGAAATCTGATACCATGTAGAGAAGATTGCTTGTAATTGTGGGATCTGTATACACAACAAGTACTCTTATTTATGATGAAGTAGAGATACAATAATAAGGAACAAAATGAATACTTAATAATCAGAAATATTTGGTAAGATATTTTCCTATCAAATCATATGATATCATATCTCCCTATGTAATGTAATAAAATGACATCTGTAATACTTATCTTTCCATAGGAGCCAGCAGGAGACGTTCTAGTGTTCCTTACTGGTCAAGATGACATTGATGCAGCTGTTCAGTTACTCACTGACCAAGTTCAAACAACTGGAAAACACTCTTCTGGTACACACTTGAATAGTTATTATTTTTGGACTGCTAACTTTTGTTGTCTTGAACTACTAAACAACACTTTTTTTAAAACATCACTGACAAAGTATGTATAATTTTTTTTCCATACATAATGAAAAAATGATTTCATATTTTTCGTCTTCAATGAGATGCATCTAACGTATGGAATTTTCCTTTGGTCCAGGATTGATTGTTTTGCCTCTGTATTCTGGGCTTCCACGTGCTGATCAGGTTAGAAATACATCAGTGTGTTTTATTGTATATTTATTTTAATTTTAATGTGGTAATATTTGTTTTACATTCTCTCAGGAGTTAGTATTTTCTCCAGCTCCTCGTGGAAAGAGGAAAGTAGTAATTTCTACTAATATAGCAGAAACATCACTCACATTAGAGGTAACTTCCCATTCACGATAAGTTTGACTATGTCTATGGGTTAGAGAGAGTCCTCCTTATTAATTCTATTTTTCTAATCATGTAGGGAATTGTCTATGTTGTTGACAGTGGGTTTTCTAAACAGCGGTTCTACAATCCGGTAATCATTTTGTTGTTGTTATTGAAGAGATACAGTAATGAGCCCTGTATAAATGTAACTTTTGGTCTATCTTTACTCTATTCAAGTTTCATATTTTCTCCAGTTTGTAGCTGACATTGTTCCACTGCAGAGGCATTATCCTCATTTTCTACTTGTGCCCTTGTATTTTCTCAAAATATTAGAGAAGCTTCAACAATTTTTATGTCACTTATTGTCTTATTTAAATTTTATACAAGTCGTTGTTGTTTCATGAATGATTTAAAACATTAAAATTTTCAATATTTATTGGGTTGACAGTTTCTAGTCATGGTACTCTATGAATTTTAAATTAGCATTAATTATGTATTTTCTTCGTTATTTCAGTTTATTAGAATTTTATCCACTAAATTGTGGTTGATTCTAGCTGCCATCCTTGTAATTTTATTTTTAGAACCGTTCCCTTCACTCTTTTTTTGTCCCTTACGCTGATTTCTTAGATGTCTTCAAGTGTAATTTTCTTTCATGCTTTGTAACAGATTTCTGATATTGAAAATCTGGTTGTGGCTCCAATATCTAGGGCTTCTGCTAGACAAAGAGCTGGTAGGGCTGGGCGAGTTCGACCAGGAAAGTGTTACAGGTGTTGTTTCTGCTATTTAATAAAAATGTTTTACTTATAAAATATGATTTGTTATCCTAGTTGCCTGTCTCTTCTGAGAGAAGAGATTGACTCTTGTATCGGTTTATCTTGCAAAGAACCAAAATTATTTACATGTAGAGTAATTTGTTTCTTGTTGCGGATTTTTGCTTATGATGAGGTCATGGAAGGTGACCCTGTTGATCTATGTAATGACAGCATGCGTTACAATATTCACCTTTTCAAACATTTTTTATATGAATTTAGTTATGCTGCTGAGAACAAGTACGCACCTCTTTTACTTAATTTGACAAGTTTTAGAAGAAAAAGGCAAAATTTCATGGCAATTTCTGTAAAACAGAAAACGTTTTAGTTTTACTTTTTTAGTTTGTTTATTTGATTTGATTTAAGCAGAATGCATTCATTTTGAAAAGCCATGTTTTCCCCTAAAATTTCTCTGCTTACAGTTTCTCTATGGCCCTTTGCTGATGGCTGTTATACTGGGATTTTCAGTTCTGATATGCAAAGAGATCCAGCAGCCTCGGTGCATTCGTTTTTCCTTTATTTTTTTTATTTTGTTGGAGGATATCTTATCTTGTCCACCTTGTTGCCATACCCTTCCTTTTCCACACACCCCACCGTGTTCTAATAAGTATTCTACTGGTGGAGTTAGTATTCTTCAATTTCATGGTGTAATAATGGTCATTGTGTTTTATTGATGCATTTCTTTAAAGCTTTATTCTGTTATGTTTTATGTCCTATTTACCATGCCAACATTTCAAATTATGTAATTTGTATTTTGTATTGATGTTAATTGTGACAACCATTCACTTTGCACTTGACTGCAATCAGGCTGTATACAGAAGAATATTTTCTTAACCACATGCCTAAGGAGGGAATTCCAGAGATACAGAGATCAAATATGGTCTCCTGCGTAATCCAGGTTAGTAATTGATTAATTTCAAAGAAGCAAGTACGTGTGGCATGTTTTATTTTTTTATGGTGATGCCACCATTACATATCAATTTTGTTTTTCCAGGCATGGAACTTTTTTATCGAGATAATATTTTGATCCACAGAATGATGACTAGTGATAAGTTGCATCACTGCTATTTTGATTTATCTTCAATTTGTTTGAATTTAATAAATAATTATCATAAGAGTGTCTACTCCGTATATTGGTATTTCAATTAAAATAATAATCAAGATTAGTCAGAGAGAGGGCAAGATGAAGTTGTGTTAGAAACTTCAGCATTTTTGACAATTCATTTTATCAATTCTTGCAAAGAATATGATGCACCTTTATTTTTTCCCTGCCTAGTATATTTACTTACCAACACTTTTTATTGTCTGGTCTTTTTAACTTCGTGTCAACAATCCTATATGCCAAAGCCACAGACAGATGAAGGAGGTTATGAACATAATTCCTTGTTTTCGTACCACAAAATTGCATATCACATCTGCCCTACATATTTTTGGGATGAGCCAGTGTCGAATTTTTAATGGGGATTCGTCTTCCAATATGGAAGAGATTGAATTACTTCGTTGCATTTTTAGCCTCCGCCTTTTGGTTGTGCAACACGTTTCTCTAATAAAATTTCTTCTTTTTATCCACAAGAAAAGCATAGTAGTAATCATCTCTTATTTTTCTGATATTACTGACATAATTCCATTGAAAGTTGTTACCAGAATAATGTTTCTTTGACTAGTGTGTGTTCTAGATGAAGTTAATGATTGATTCTAAAATTAATTACTTTATAATACATTTTTCTGATGATTTCCAGCTAAAGGCCTTGGGGATTGATAATATCTTGGGCTTTGACTGGCCAGCATCTCCATCTGCTGAAGCAATGATCCGAGCACTAGAAGTTCTCTACTCACTTGGTGTATTGGATGATGATGCTAAGCTGACTTCACCAACTGGATTTCAAGTTGCTGAGATTCCACTTGTAAATTTCTCTTACGATAAAATCATCTTTGATTAATTTGTTAAATGCTTCATTTCTATTTATAGAATAGTAAAGACTCGTTTTATCACCATGGACCCAGGGTTAGTTTAAGTACACAGTTGTTTGGTGATCAGGATTAAAAAAATGATACAATAAGGTAATGATATCCTATATTTTAATCTATTGTTTGAGCTGACATGATCGGGTAACCTTATGCTATCATGTTCATTAGTCCAAATATTGGGGATGGGGGTAGCTGGGTTAAGAGTATAACCTATCCAGATATATTTCTTACAATTTTACTTAGGTGTGTTTAATGGGATGTAATCCTTGCTAGGATCCGATGGTCTCAAAAATGATAATAGCTTCCAGTCAACTTGGGTGTTCAGAGGAGATAATCACCATTGCTGCTGTTCTTTCCGTCCAAGTAAATCTTTTTGCTCTAGTCATTGCTATTGTTTTGTGAACAAATTTAATAAAATTGTGTTAAAATCATTTTTTTTTTCTGAAGTTGGGAAATATTAAAATGAAATCTATCTGTATATCATCTCAAAAGTATAGTTAAACATTGATGTATAGAGTAGTTGACCTTAATTTCAAATATCTATGTATATAGTCCATCTGGATCTCAGGGAGAGGGATACAAAAGGAATCTGATGAAGCAAAATTGAGATTTGCTGCTGCCGAGGTAATTTAACTTAAGTGTTCCCCACTCTTGCTGTTTATAGCCATAATTTCCTTTACATTGTTATGTTATGTGCTAAACCTCCTATGATTCTTCATTAAACTACACATTCATTGTGTAGCATGATTGTTTTTCTGTAACAATATGATGGATGAGCTATATCTTTTATTCATATATTTTATCTCTTTTGATAATTGGTACAATTACAGGGTGACCATGTAACGTTTCTTAATGTATACAAGGGGTTTCATCAATCTGGTAAATCTTCACAGTGGTGTCACAAGAACTATGTAAACTATCACGCCATGGTGTGTATGCTTTTAGCAATTTTTCGCAATATAGGCATTTCAATATAGTCCATGCACTCGTTTCCTTTCCAATATTGATGTTGACATGGCTGCTTAAATTGCCAGAGAAAGGTTCTTGAAGTTAGAGAGCAACTCAAAAGAATTGCAAAGAGGATAGGACTAGTCTTGAAATCTTGTGAGAGTGATATGCAGGTTGGGTCTTTTCTTCTTTTATAATAATGGTTTTGATTATTTTTTTAAAAAACTGGCTTCAATATTCTCCTGATCTATTGTCTGGTGGGTGCATAAATAGTCAAATTTAATGAAATCTCTGCCCTAGTGTAATCATATTTTGTTGATCCTGTTTCATTCTTTGGTTTTCCACATTACATCATGGACTTATTAAACAATTGTTTATGTACAAGTGGTTTTAATAATTGAAAGAAAAATAAGGGTAAACTGTTCTCTATGAAACCATAAGTTGTTTTCATAAGCTACCATGGAGAGCTGTTGAAACAAGCTGAAAACAACTTTTCGTAAACACGTACACAATTCCATGTCATGAGATAACTCCAGAAGAGAAGATTTAATTATATTGTTGCATTCACTTTTACAGTTAGTGAGAAAAGCTGTCATCGCCGGTTTTTTTGCAAATGCGTGTCATCTAGAGGTGAGATAGTTCTTGGCACAATAAAATGCACGATTTTATCATTCATTTCTTTATATATATTACCAATTTTTGCCACAAATTGTTGCAAAACAAATAATTTAACTTTCCTTAAATTTTATGTTTATGTAAGGCATACAGTCATGATGGGATGTATAAGACATTAAGGGGATCACAGGAGGTTTATATTCACCCGTCGTCAGTGCTATTCAGGTCCGTACAAACTCTATGAACGTTATGTATGTGCAGGTTTTATTTGGACTGTAAAAGTTGTGAAATATTCAAATCCCAATCCAATAGTCTGTGCTGTAACTTGTGATTTTTATTATAGATATTATTTTCCTTTTTTAGTAGTAATGAAAGATCAATATCTAAGCACACACTTTTATTTTTGCAGAGTAAATCCAAAATGGGTTATTTACCATTCTCTTGTATCAACTGATCGACAATACATGCGTAATGTCTTAACTATAGACCCCTCGTGCTTACTGGATGCTGCTCCTCACTTCTACAAGTTGCAACAATGTAATCATCTCCTTTATTGATTCATTTGTGTTAGACACACTTAACGTGTTTGAGATGAAGGAAAGAAACGTTTATGTATGAAGTGTTTTAGTTCATGTAGGAATACATTAACCACTATATACGAAGTTTTACTTCAAGTTAAAAAATGAAGTTTCAGTTCAGGTAGGACACATTAGGATTTTCATTACTTTATGTAAATGAGATATTTTCAAATTTATGTAAACGAATGATATTTATTTATGTTGAATAGAATTTAGTGTTCACTAATTATAGAGATTATTCTTGATTTTAAAATTAGTATCAAACTAAGAAATATTCAAATTAATTTATTTTATTTTAATTTAAATTCTAATTCAATTATTTGGATTTCGATCTATAAATTCCTAAATCATTATTTTAAAAATATAGATTTGAATTTGTAATAGATTATATCATTTAGAATTAGTAATATTATAGGAGTAAATATAATGTTATGGATTTACAGGTTTTTTTTTCCGTTGTCTGTATGTGATAATGAGAAAAAGAACATGATA
>Ga0209589_1007066_pt1 | contig 18235 bp, 12 predicted proteins | sample CowpeawhiteBW_FD_187525 | JGI IMG/M metagenome (GOLD analysis project Ga0209589, IMG submission 187525) | Root nodule microbial communities of legume samples collected from California USA - Cow pea white BW (SPAdes) (version 2) | ecosystem: Host-associated > Plants > Roots > Nodule | place: USA...
AAAAAAAATAATATATATATATATATATATATATATATATATATATATATATATATATATATATATATATATATAACTCTTATATTTAATTATTTAATTACTTAAGATTTTGAATTAGGAACGGTCTCAATTATCATATCTTTTGACGGGAAAAAGATACTTATGGTACTGAGATTTTTAGTTTTACAAATAATTGAACACGCTTAGTATCTATAAATGTTGAAAAAGTTAAACAATTTGTTTTAAGTCTAAAATTAATTCAAATATTATAAAAAGAATAAGAAATTTTAATATTTAATAAACTTGTAAATTTAGTCTTTATAATAATTTTATTATCTTTTTAGTTTCATAGTTACATTTTTGTTTATAAATAGCACAGTAATTGTAAAAATAAAATTTATATAATTATCATATCTTTTTTGTTCTCATTTTCATAGTGTTTGTTGCAGATGGTCCTCATTTTGACATAATGTGTAAAATGTTCCTCATTTTTACAGAATGTTTAAAATGATCATTATTTTCACAATTCATGTTTTATTTTGTCATTTCCTGTAAGGCAGTTTAAATCATTAACGGAGCATTGTACCACATTTGTACAATACACGTAACACACTTTAATACAAGTGTCACCTGTACAATGCTCCATTAATGATTTAAACGGCGTTATAGAAAATGATCAAATCAAACATGAATTACGAGAATAAAGATCATTTTAAACATTGGGTAAAAGTGAACATTTTAAACATTCTGTCAAAATGAAAACCATTCGCAACAAACATTACGAAAATAAGGATAAAAAAGTCTTTAAATCATTATTAAATATTGAGTATCAAAGAGTTAAAGTTGTAAAGGCATTAATTTCAACATCAAGATACAAAACACTTACTTAACACAACCCCAAATAATGAAAAAAATAATTTTTGTAAGATTGAATATACCATGACGTGCGTTAAAATTAATGCCTAAAGCAGCACAATAAAAGAAGTGTTTGACGATGTAAAAGTTACTTTTGTATTATTGTAATATTTTGATTGCCTAATGGGTTGATTAACTTTTGACAATTTGAATTCACTTTATGTGAAAGACGTGCTGGGATATTCTATAAACAACTATTAATTTATTTATGTTTAATGCTTTTTAAGTCGCAAAGGGAGAGAATAATTATTATTATGTCTTGCTTTTTGCTTTCTAGATGCATACTTGTCGTCCCTCTTTAATATTTATGTTCAAATCGTTTTTATTTCAATGAATTTGGTTAATTCTGGAACAATCTAACCTCGTATGGAGTTAGGTGTAAATGAAATGGTTGTTTCTTAACTACTACTACTACAAGCTAAAACCATTGTTGTAAAACATGTAAAAAAAATTATTAAAAGTGAGGAAGAAAGAAGTAGAGTTTAAAGAAATAAAATAAATAAAAATGAGTACGATTTTAGATAGATAAAGAGTAAAATAATAGAAATAAGAGTTGTGAGAAAAATAAGAATGTCAAAGTATAGTAATGTATTACATAAATATATTTTTTTAAAAAAACTTATAATTATCGGAAAAAATTGAACTCAGTAAGTGAAACTCGTAGACTTGACATATTTAATATTTACAAAATTACATACTTTTTAGAAGAACTTGACTTTTAATTTACAAGGTTAATTTTGATGTTATAAATCTAAATGTATTTTATTACAAACATGAGTTGCATTATAAATTCAGTTTCATATGTTTTAGCTTAAAATTAAATGAAAAACATTTTTTTTTAGTTTGATAGACTTTATTTTAAAGAATATATACTTTACATATTATTATTTGGACCACAATCTGCTTCATTAATCCAAGACCTTTTACGGGTACATAGTTAGAAATAAAATAAAAAAAAATAACTCATTTAATTTAAGGTATGAACTCAAATAATTCCTTGGAAAAGCTGCTAAATAAGTTATTTTTAACATTAGCATAGTTTATCATCTCTTTTAACCTCACTCAATTGTTACAAGGCTTATATTATTATAAAAAGTTTACAACAGTTACTTAAATATAATTATTCTTTTATTTAAAAAAATCAATTATTAATTTTTATTAATGATATTTTTTAGTTATTCACTAGAGAGTTACCAAGATAATCCAATAAATTGACCCAAAAAATTGGTAAAGCAACTAATGTTTTAAAGACAAACAATATACAAAAAAAAAAATCAGAAATTCAAAATTACGGTAAATTTTTTAGATGAAAAGGGTATCATATTTTATTTTCGAGTGTGTGGCGCATTGAAACTCTATACAATAATATGTTTAACTGCTTAAAAAATATCTGTTCAATTATATCCAAATAAATTTAATCTTTTAAGAAGTTTGCTTTTTATTTATTATCCATATATATAGTACTGGTTAACACATCTTATTGTAATTAAGTGACTAACCAAGTGCCATGTTTATATATTTATACAAGAACGTCACGTGCAACAATTGTTCTTATATGAGATCAAGTTCTTAACTATTAAAACATAATAATCGACAATAAAATAAAGATGTTACCTAACTTGTTTTGTGAATCGAAATAATAATAAACTTTATCCATATTAATATTCGTTTATTGAGTTAAATATCATTATTACTCCATATTGGTAAATTCATTTTTAGTTCAGTGACAAGGTTAAACTAAAAACTTTAAAATTCTAAAAACAGATGCCAAAGGGTAGAAGATATAAAATAAGTAACTTGAACAGTTTTACTGTTGGAGATGCTCTTAGCAAAGAAAAAGAAAAGAAAAAGCACTTCCCCACCTTCATTTCTCTATTTATTATTTATTGTTGCTGAAATCGTGGTAAAACTCGTGGGTGCTAAGTTCTCACTCCATATAGCTACACCACTAGAACATATAGAAATAGAATATATGCCAAAAGTAGAGTAGGTTGCACATAACTACATCAAGGCCTTCACATTATTCTAATGCCACAAAAGGCTTATATTTTTTATATGCAAAGTGCGCTACCTACGTCAATGTTATTTCACCAATCAAATCTTTTCATGGATAAGTGTCCCAAACCATATCACATGCTTCAATTGGAATGTAAAATAATATATTTAAGCATATTACTAATATAAGACTTACATTTACTTGATCTTTTTATGAATAAGAGATAACAAGATAGATCCAACAAATGTTAAGAATTTAAGTGTGAGTATAAGTCTCACATTGACTAGAAATTTGATTAAAAATGAGAAAGTAGAGCACTATATAAGGATAAAGATCCATAAACCCATTGTCTTAAGGTTTTGGATTGACAGTGGTGTCAATGCCTTATGTGGTTGGACTCAGGTCTCATTGATGTTGTATTTTTCCAGTGAAATCCCTTCTGTAAACCTAATCCTGACCAAAACTTACAAAACTAACTTGAAAAATAAATTTTGTAACTTGAAAAATAAAATTTGCAGTGATTTATATACTGTAAATCTACTTTATTTTTAGTAGATGTAAGATTTGTGACAAGTTTTAACTCCTAAATTAGTGACATACCAAACCAATGTACCCTACCAAATGAATATAGAAAAAATTTGATCCCGCGAGGGCCATCCACTTCTGAATTGAATATAATAAAGATGGTGACAGGAGTGGAAAAGTGGGATGATGGAATGATCTAGCTAGACATATAATAATATGCTTACAATACTAGGCAAAACTTATGCCACATTTTCTCATGTTGCTTTATCTAGACCTACCATAAAAGAGACTTAAAGGTGCAACTACTATATTTCCTCATAATACAACAATCAAAGAAAAATGTATCCTTCATGGGACCCCAACCTCAACCACACACCAATTAGTCATATCCCTGCCTAACAGCTGCCAATCTGTGATTGCCCTTTGGAAATGTCTAAACTCTCTCTACATTTTTTAGTACAATGTTGCAAAATTTTGGATAGAGCCTCAACTTTTTAAGCCTTGTAAAGTACAGGCAAGTCCTAACTCTAGATGTTGACGGTTTTGGTAAAGTTTAACTCATGCATTGCTTTTAGCACCTCATGCTAAAAGCCATGAATTCAGGTATCATACAATTATAAATAATGGATTTGGATTGATTTAAATCTTTTCATTTTAAGAAAGTGACAAAGCGAGAAATCGTATTGTGTTGTGTGTGTATGATAAAGAGATGAAAAGAACAGAAACAAGTGCAAAATGACATGATTGATATGATAGAAAGAGATAGATTAATTTATGCTGTAAAGAACAACTTTTTGTGAGCTCTGAAAAATGGTAAATAACACAAAATCTGGTTTCCTAGCTGGAAACTGAGAAAACAGAATATCTATATCTCAACACAGACACACCAAATAACAGATATTCCTCAGGTTGTACAAGCAGTGACGCACACCACAGTAAAAAAGAACTTAAAATTCAGATTACACTGCACATAAAGAAAAAGAGATGAAACCGGTTCATGGTTGATCCATAAGACGCAAAACTAGTGGTGCCAGCATGCGAGCAACCTTAGGTAAGGTAGGGTAGGATAGAGTGCCAAGAATAAACAAATTGAAGCTTAAAAGTGCAACAACATCAGAAGCAGGTTTGTTTCTAATGGAGGAGAAAAACTGCACCACACTCTTCAAGGACATGCCTACTACGGCAAAGAGAGCCACCACAAGAGGCATGCAAGGATCCTCAGCTTCCCACACAGTCACTCCAACCACAAGTGACATAAGGGCAGTGAAAAGTGATTGCGACAGAGCAATGTCTCGATGATGGTCGAGTGCTAGTGTTTCCATCGTTTCTACAACATCCTTTGAACCGGTTTTCAATAGTTTAAGAACCTCACTTCTTGTTTTGCTCTCATCTTCCCCATTATCTTTGCTCGTTAGAAGATCTTGGAGGGAAATCTTTTGGAATTTCTCACTTTTGTTTTGATCTCTGGAGCCCTTTCCTCGAATTTCTTTCAGCCGAAGATTTTCATTTCTCTGATCCCGCAACTGTCATATTAGTCATAAACAAGACATCAAGTGAGGAAAAACTATTCCATCATGCATATAGTTACAGAAAAACTATTTACCTTTCCCTCTAACTTTTCAATTTTGGCAATGGCCATATCATGTTCCTCTTCAAACTCTGCCAATAGTATCTCCACCATTCTGCGCTCTTTGACAGCCATTTGAAAATGTTCTTGAAGTTCTTTCTTCTCCCTCACCAGATTCTCCAGCTCTATCTGTATTTCGTGTAGTTTTTGTTCTAGCTGCAATAACAGCATAACCCCCATTGGATCTAAACATAAGATAAACTACATGCTTAGGAGAAATGGAGAAGAATAGGGTGGTGGCCACTCTTATGAAAGGGAAAGTGTTGGAATCTTATTTGAGCAAAATTAATCTGTACTATGCTGATATCAAAACCAGTAATTGCAAATTAAACAACTTTAGTTGACGGGAAAATGAATACCAAATGAAAACAAACCTGCTTCTCCTTTTGAAAGACATTCACTGTTCTTGCAGGCAGGGAAATAAGCCCAAATGTCCATGTGATAACACTTAATACTATGTCTACATAGAAGCTAATAGTAGTGCTGATCAACTCCGTCCAAGTATATATGACAGTTAATGCGATTTTGATACCAAACCAGAATGCCAGTTTAAGGAGAGAGAAAGGCTTCGTCACCAAGAGTATTATGCTGGCCAATAGCTCCAAAATCATCGCCATTAATCAGCAAAAATGAAAGCTCTTCCTCCTCAAGCATTACATGTTGAAAATGTCCATAGTGTTTCACCATACAGCATCCTGCAATATCAATAAATTCATGAGAAAAAATTGCTGGACTTTCACAACAAAGCTATTGCTCAGTCTTCTTAAATTATACAAGACAGAATGCTTCCTTTTCCCTTACTCTACTAGCTAACTGTTCCTCTACAAGTTTATATTTGCCACTCGATACAATTATAGTAAAATTCGAATAAAATTCAAATTGTGGTCCTTAAATTTAGGAGTTGGTCTTGATTTTAACTACTAACTCTAATAAAGCAACTCATTTTTCCTAATGTTGCCTTGGTATAGAGTACATATCTCCCAAATTCAAATGTGCAGCCCACAGCTAAACCAAACTGGCAATAAGAGAAGAAAAAACAAGATCATAATCTTACAAGCTTCTAAGAAAGTTACAAGATCAAAAAATCAACCTTTCATAGAGCACCGAACACCCCTTCAGACGACTAGAATAAGCTAAATCTTTAAAAGATGAATGATTCCCGCAAACTGTTCATACTGATAATTGAATTGTGTTTAGTTACTTCAGCAGAATACTGAATCCATTGCTTACAAAACAGATGCATTTTTTTATTCATGGGTATTTGCTGAAGATAAATACATCACATTAGTGAATGATGATAGTTATGGCTACTTATTATCAAACCAACATCTCTTCGTTTTCACTTAAAATTCTCTAAACTTACTGTGACTGCACAATTGGTAGGATTCTTCTATGTTGGATGAAGCCCAAAGGACACTATTACTTTGTGTAAAGGGTTATCATAGAAAACCTTTTTCTGAGTCTGTTGCTCTACTCTGTGCTTATTGGATTCATGAATTACTAAAAGAATGAACCCACTTCCAGAATCAGAAATTTACTAAAAGCTCAAGCCTACACTGCCTAGTGCCACAGTATCAAGCATAACAGTCAAAAGTTAATTAGAAGTCTATAAATTTTTTTTAAGAGAATCTACACAGAGCATCAGCGAGAGAGGACCAAGAAAACATGATAAAAACCCTCAAATCCCCCTGCATGTCTGGCAAAGAGAAGCCAAAGTAGATTACCCTGTATCCTATATCAATGGCAAAAACAGAAACTTCTCCTGAACTACTATATCAGCATTACCATTGAACTTTCACCAATTGTTATGGCATCCAATAACTGCACGGACAGCGATTGATAGAATAAGGCTAAATGTGAAAATTTTTAGAAAGTCGATATGACAAAACGAACAATCCACGGGCAATGGCATAACTTGAAAATTGAAATATCTTCCACGGCAGTGAATTCACGAGAAGAACGAACTTTCACAAAAATGATCAAGACCCAGATAACCAAAAACGTGAAAGAGAATTCGGATGAGAGCTGAAAGCTCAGGAAAAGAGAAGATCAAACCTTTGAAAGGTGGTGATTCCAAAACGAGGAAACAGAACCCGGGAGAAAGAAAAGGCATTGAAGCGAAAGTGTGGAAAATACATTTGCAGGAAGAGAGTAAGAGACTTACAAGTGAGAAGAGCAGAAGGAAAAGCCGACAGAGAAAGGTAAGTGAAAGGAAGAAGAAGAGCTTGGTGCGTGCAAAGACAACCTATGTAGAGCGTGAGTTTGAAGGGATGCATGATGAATAGGTGGCAATGAAAGCCTCCTCGACCTGCCACGTAAAGTGTAAAGATGTATCTAACACACATATGTTGTATGTTAACAGACAACAGAAACACCAATCCATTACCCATTCATAAACCTTATCTCAACAGAGAAATTTCCTTTATTTGTTCCATGATTCTATTGGGAATTCTTTCAGTAAAACCTTCAATTTTAGTCATGTTTGTTGCCCATAATGTTTAGATTCAAAATTTTACTTTTTAAAAATTGAATTTAGTTTTATTTGGATAAAGTATATGGTGGTTTTACATTGACATTAGAAGCATAAAAACAAACGTCAAAAAGGACCTTCAGAGACAATAACTGAAAGCTGGCTAAATCATTAACATATTTTTTATGAGTAATATAACTTGCACCTTGGTTATAAATTAAAATTATAGTTTTTAATCCATGAATTCTATAATTTTAGTTTGTATCTTGGAAATTGACGAAATTTAGTTATCTCCAGATAATTTAATTAATTGAATTTGTTCATTCTTTTTATATTTTCATAGAATAATAATTGAAGAAGATGGTTATGTCAGTTTCTAGATTTGGAGTCATGTGACGTGTCCTGTTGAAACAATCACGAGTGTCCCTGTTTTCTGGATTCTTTTTACTTTGTTTGTTGTAGAAATAACCAATTCTTTTAGTAAAATCGATTCCACGTTAGATTTTATGAAATTCTACTAAAAGTAACTCATAAACTTATCACATTATCTCTTTAAATATTAGTTGTAGTTAACATAAACTATTATTATATTTTTTAAGTAATTATATTATATTTACATTTGAGATTTTTCCCCCTTCCATTCTCTCCAAATTTTTACAATTCCCTGATCTCCTTTTTTTATAAATAATTTGTATTTCTTATTTTTAGTTAAGGACTATAATGAAAATACCTAAACTTCGATAGCGAATGAGAAAATCTTTTTCAAATAGTTTTTTTTTTCTCTTTCAACTTGGTTCATTTCTAAAATTTGTAGTTTTCGCAGCAACCTACTAAATCCCATTCAACAAAGGAAGAAGAAGGAATGTTGTAGTAGACAAACTGTTTGATAAGTTAATCTTTTGTCTTTTCGGGGTGAATAACTAAATTGAACATAACTTGTTCGATACAAAGACGAAGAATATTGATTATTCACTATATACCATTAAAGCCACAAGCTTCGTAAAAAGAGTGTCGAATGCAGAGCCACATCGCTATAGCAGATTGAAATATCTCCTGCAAAAGCAACGAATCTAAAAGATACTCAATTTTATTACCCGTAAAAATCTATGTGGGGGGAGGCAGAGGCGAAAATATGCAGAAGGAGAAGGAAGATTTAGTTTTTTGTTTGTGCAAATTTGTGTTTACAGAAGGAAAAATGAAGTAATGAAGAATCATTTGGACTCAGAGGTGCAGCGTGAGTGCTTAATGTAACTCCCATTGGAAGGGCGAAACCTGAGTTCACACTCCAAGTTGCTCCAGAACCTAACCGAACCCAAGGCTCCTACTCTCCACCTTGTTCTGGCGCTGCCCTTCAAGTCAAACCCTATGATGTCACGCTTCCAGGACTCATCCACTTCCTCCATCTGGTCCGGTGTCAAGGGAATGGAAGCGGACCGAACAACGTAGTTGAGTGTCTTGGAGTTGTTCTTGGGAACATCAAAGGGTTCAGCAATCATCCTTGCTATTGGCTGGCCCTGGTAGCTGAGGTTGAAGTTTATGTCGGAGAAGGTTGCATGGGCCTTGGCGTTCCCGTTCTGGGCCATCACGATGATGGTGAGTTGGGTTTGGAGAAGACCCGCGTAGTCGTTGCTGAGAAGGTCAAGGTGCGCGTTGGTGACGCTTATCACAGGGATTCTGGGGTGGATCACTATGTAACCCACGAAAACCACTATGCCTGCTACTACAACACCTATGGCTATGATTGTGCAGAGAATCGCCGCCAGCCAGATCAAAGGGTGTGTGTTACCACTATGATGAGTGTTTACCAATCTTCTTCTATGGTGCGGGTGGTGGCTCTGGTACTCGGCCGCGTGGCCATGGTCGCGGTGGGACGACGGCATTGAGGTTTTGGTTGATCAATGGAAAGCCAAAAAATCAACCCATGTGGGGTTATTTGGGAGTTTTATGTTTGGTGTGGGTAAAGACTACTTGAGAAGGAGGAGTTGGGGTTGGCAAAGCTTGGTCAGGTAGGGAACTGCACAAAAAACTGGTTCTTTATCTCTAATTCGTGGGAAGGTTTTGGTATCTTCCTTTCCTACCTTTAAAGCATTTCTCTCCTCCTACCACCTTAATTATGGTTTGGTTTTTATATTTCCCTACGTTGTTGGTCTTGCTCACGGCTCTCTCCAACAACGTATCTTGGTCTGTAATCTTTCTGTAAAGGGAGTTGAGTAGTAAAATTGTTTTTACACATTTTTCACTTACGCTTCTTTCTTAACCTTGATTGGGAAAAGTGATGAAATAAAGAATGGTTTATAAATATATAAGTATTGTACAAAAAGTAAAAATACCAAACTTGCTTGCCAAATACCGACTCACTTCCTCTTTTCTTGCAGATTTCCTGCCTTTGAAGCTTTAATCAGGAATGGCTTTGCAGTTGGACGAGGAAGTTATCAATTACTACTTTTTCCTGTCGAATATACACATTTTTATTTCACATATTTAATGTTCAGTCAAATAGTTTATTGTAGGAACTAAACATTGGACCAGGGCCTCATTTGTCATGATTTCGTGGGCCGGCCCAAATGAGTCACAGACCGCCACGTAGTATCCAGTTTTAGATATTTCCTCAATCTGATGGAAAATACCAATGATTGAAAAGTATACAAAAACACGTTTTTTCCTACTACATTATACTAAAAGATGTTTAACACAGTTAATTGTAATTATTTTTAAGAAATTTATCACTATCTTGATTTTGGCGGCGGCGGTGACAAACGTTAGTAAAGAAACACGTGTACGGGGTAAATTCCGAGTTTCCAAGGTTGTAGGTCCGTGCAGATTTTTATGGTTCCAGGTGTAGCAGATAGGTTCGTGCCGTGAAACTCCCAATCTCACTCTCACTCTCATTCTCACGTTCTGACCAGTGGCACAACACAAGATTCACTGTACGTGCCACTCCATAATTTTGTGGCTCACAGATATAACACAACACAGCACACTCTCAACTTTCCTCAGCTTCTTCACTTTCTTCTTCAGACCATGAAACTGTCCCAGGCATTGGTGCGAACACCCTCACCAACTTCACCACCTTTAATCCGCACCCAAAATTCCATCTTGACCTCAAATGGAATTAGAAGGGTCTTTGTGTTTGGGTGCCAAAGCCTCAGGATCCCCAGTTGCGCCTGCAGCAACTCGGGATCCGCTGTTTCTTCTCCGGCGGCGAATCCTTCTTCGCCGCCGCATGTTGCTTCCAAGTCTGGATATGATTCTGTGGTGACTCAGGAACAGTCGGAGAAGTTGGAGGCCTTAGAGGAAGGCATTGAGAAGGTGAAGGTTATGTTTTCCACGGTTTTTTTTCTTCTTTGTTGCAATTTTGGAGTGTTTGTTGATTGTTCTGTTTTTTGATGATTGATTCTGTAGGCGATTTATAGGTGCCGGTTTATGGCTATTCTGGGAGTTTTTGGGTCTTTGATGGGATCATTTCTTTGTTTTATCAAGGTATGATTTTTGTGCATTCTTGTTTACTTTCTCATTGTTATATCTGCTCTAATTCACCAAAACTATTGTCAGCCTTTTAATGGATACTAGCTACAGAAAATTCTGAACCCTGTTTAAGCATATTCTTTCTTTCATTTAATTCTCCTTTTTGTAAAGTATTATTAGGAGAATATTTAGACTACTCTCTGAGATGAAGTTTCCTTTTTTAAAAGTATTCAGAGACGACCACGAAATCTTGTTCTGTACACTTGTATAGTAACTTTGTATTTCTTTATTTTATTATTGTATTTGATAGTTATATTTTTCTTTTGCCATCGATTTTTGGTGTATCGCTTCTTCAGAGATTGTTAATGATGGAATGGACCACATTAAATTCAAAGAATACCTAAAAAATCCTCAGTGTCCAAGTTCAGTATGCTGTACTCTAAAAATTATGGATGTGACATTCAATTACTTCTGCTAAACAGCTTTATGCTGATAAGCATCAATTAGTCAGATTCTTGTTTTCATTCAAACACCAAGTCCAATATAACCACTACAAAAATTATATACATCACTCCAAGTGTTTATTGGTTCTTTCGAGGGGATTCACACAAAAAAGTTGACACCATCGAGCTATGATTCAACCCATATAAGAAACTATTACACCATCTTCTTCTATTCAAAACATTAAAGCAATTAGCTTGTGGGTCATCTTACTTATAACTTTCTCAATTTTGTTTTTAATTTGACACTCAGATTAACACTTGAATTTTTCATAATATTGTTGTGAGGTTTTCCGGCACCTCTTTGGTCTTTATATAACTTAAGTAGTGCTAATTGGTTTATCTTTTGATAGAATGAAAGTCCCTATAGATTTTTGTTCTTAAAGAGTGTGACAATGTAAGAAATTCCACATTTTGTAGAATAAATGACTTGATATAGTAAATAAACTATGAGACAATTCCACCAAGGGATTAGTATTTTAAACTGGATTCTCCTTATGATATGTCTTAAGTGGGTGACTCTAGGTTTCTAGCATAGAAATATCGTCTTTTTTTCAAAAAATTCCTTTCAATTTTGAAAAAGTTTGAGTTAGTTGATCAATATATATGCTTTAAAGGATTTTTTTTCATTGCTTAAAGTTGTTGAGATAATGGAATCAATTTATAGTAATTAAGCAACATCAGAATTGTTATGCTGTCTCTGATAAATCCTGGTTTACTGCATAATTTTTTCAATTGGCCTTTTATTACACAGGGCTGCGTATTTGTTACCTCGTCGTTTATGCAATACTTTGTAAACCGCACTAAAGTAATCCAAACGCTAATAGAAGCTATTGGTGAGTGCCTCTAAATTTAAACTCCATAAGTTTGTGCAATCGGGTTCTTCTTTTCTTGCTATATCTTAATTATATAGCATATTCTTTTGTTTTAGTTTTATAAAAGGGATTTAGAGAGGTACTGTTGTAGATTTCTTTTAATCTATTCTCTCTGTTCTTTTGTAAAGTTTGGATTTTGTTGTTCTATCAGGATTTCTTATGTCTCCTATGTAGTAGTGTTCTTCTTTCTAACTTTTGCTTTATTGTTCATCTAGATGTCTATCTGTTAGGAACTGTGATGCTGGTGTTTGGAATGGGTCTCTATGAGCTCTTTGTCAGTAATCTTGGCACTGCAAGCTCTCTTCCAGGTCAAAAACCTTCTGACAGATCAAGTCTCTTTGGCTTGTTCACTCTAAAGGTTAGCTTTGGGACATTATGCTTCTTCACCAACCTTATCTTAGTAGGATTTTGTGTTCTGTGTTTTACTACAATATACTGTCTCTCTTCTGCATTTAGGCCATGCAAGAAAAACAAGAAAACAGAAAGGATTTAATGGAACTAAATATAGGGAAAGATGTACAAGATGAAGATTTGTTTTATGGAAAATTAACAGATAGATACAATATTGCTTTCTGTCATCATTAATTGATCCATTATATGTCGTTATTCTAAAACTTAGCGCTTGTTATATAGTCACTAATGCTCATTCTCTAGATTATCCTAAGCAATGTCACGTGGGAGTTTTCAAGACGTATTATTTTCACCGGTTTAACACTATCATAGTCCGATAAGATAAACTTTTCAGAAACAAAGTATTGGTGAAAAAAAAATGAATTAAGCTATTAAGCTTTACTCTTGACTCAGGTTTTGGTTTTTCACATTAAGTGTGTGTTGATGTTTGTTACTGTGTGTTGTTTTTTCCTTTTCAGGAACGACCAAAATGGCTGAACATAAAAACAGTGGATGAACTGAAAACGAAGCTTGGTCACGTGATAGTGATGCTGCTTCTGATTGGGTTGTTTGACAAAAGTAAGAAAGCTTCGATACAAACTCCTGTGGATCTGCTATGCTTCTGTGTTTCTGTGCTCCTTTCTTCTAGTTGCCTCTTTTTGCTGTCTAGGCTGAGTTAGGCAAAATGATGTTCACATACATGTAAAGTAAGCATCACAACAAGTGATACACACGCATAAAGAGAACAATAAATGTACCTTTCACTTAACCAATCACCCCCATTTTGAGTACTTTCCAGGTTTCCTTTCTCTTTCTTATTTGGGTTTAAGTGGAAAAACAAGATTGTAAACTCAAGTTGGAAACTTGACAGATTAGAAAGATGCCAAATGCAAGTAATCTAAAACCTATTTTGTTAATTTTAATTGTCCACTTTGTTTTCTCTGTTCATCACACCTTGGATCATATAATATTATTATTCTTGCACCCCCCTTCAAAATGGCCATGCTGATTTCTTTGTAACTTGTTTTTCTTCCATATAGTCAAGTTGAGCACCATTAATCAGATACTTTGAACCTCCATAGTGCCATAAACATACGAAATAATGGTTGTTTAGTTATATGATATCCGGAATAGTTTGAATGTAAGTCAAAATCTCATATTATCAAAATTTTATATTGGATAGAATAGACGGAATTAAACGCTATATAAAATGAAAGACTCAATCCAATTATTTTAAAATTTTGGATTAAAAGTGGTGTCAAATGTTTTATACGTATAAGAACAATGTTATATATATAGAATTATAATCTCTTAATGAATATAATCTTATATGAAAAAATATATATAAAATTAACAGTGATATCAAAGTCGGGATTACCACATATATCATAACTTATCATAACTTATTTATAAAATGAATGAAAATTATTAAATTAATCCTTTCATGAATTTAAATTCTATTTTCAAACAATTTATAAGGTTCGATTTAAATGGCAAGAAACACGCACATTAAATTTTCTGGACAAATTCAAACACTAATATTTCTCTCATTGTACATAACACTTAATTGTTTAATATATTTATTTCTCTTTAATATAATTTATAAGTTAATTTGGTCAAAATAAAAGTGATGAATATATAAAATTAGTTTACTAATTTTTTAAATTTTTTTAGAATATATTTCAGTTAACTTATAATCTTTAAGCTGCTAGGTTTTTTATTCTCAATAGTTTACTTGTATTTTTTGTTATTCTAGAAAAAAACAATCCTAGCTTGTCATTTTCAATCTAACGTCTTCACTAATTAACATATTTTTGTGAAAAAGAAGGAAATACATAAAAGAAAATTATAACTACCGATAGCGTAATATTTAATAGTTTAATAAGAAAAATTTGATCATTAATTTTTTAACATTTAAAAATTATTAAGAGAAGAATAATTATTTTCTCTAAAATATAGAAAAAATAATTTTGATTTTAATATTTAAAAAATATTTTAGTATCTAAGTATTGAAATTCAAAACTAAAATAAGTTCCTTAGAATTATTTTTCGTAGAGTGGGAAAGAAGTATTTTATTCCTTTATTTATTTTAGGCATTGGATCAGATGCATGGTCATTGAGTGTTATATTTTCATATGGTTATTAAGTGTTAGACTCTTATATTTTTCTTAACGTAAAAATTTGTTTAGATAGTTTACCTTAATATTTGTGTTGTTTTGGAATTGTTAATAAAGTTATTTTTTTATATAGTTATTTTATGTAAAAAATTATTTTCAATAATTTATCTGCACATGTATTGTTATGTTGTGTGTATTATGTACACGAGCAAATATCGCTGCAAAAAGAATGTTTGGACAGGAATAGAAAATCTATTTTAACTTTTTTTTTATAAATATCTGTATTTATGTATAATTTGTATACATATAAATTCTATTAAAAAAATATTATATATTTTGTACATACCCTTTAAATTATCTTATATATTTTATTTTGTTTTCTAAGAGTGTTACATAATATTATTAATATTAATATATATATATATATATATGATTTTATTCATATTTATTTTCCAATTTTATTCTTTAAATAAAAAATATTTTAAATTAAATAATTATTTTATCAATTATATTATTTAAATGACATTTTGTTTCTAAAATTTAACTAAAAGACACCTCCAAAATAAATAACATCTATTTACAATGACATTATAAAAATAATTTATATTTAATTTAATAATTACAATAATAATAATTTTTTTATTTTTTATTCTTATATGTTTTCACTATTATATTATTATTATTAGTATTATATATATATATATATATATATATATATATATATTAATGGATAAGAATTTTTTCTTTAACTGTAAAATGTAATTAAAAGTAATATAAAAATAAAAAATTTAAATTTTCTTCATATATTCTTATAAATTAGTGTTCTTACAAATTTAATTTGTTATTTCAAATAATCATTATATAAAGTTTAATAATTTGTTTTGTTTTATTGTTACAATCAGTTTTTTTTTTCAATTTCCTCAATGTTCTCAAATTCTTTTATATTTTATAAAAAAATAAATTAATATAATTTTTTGTTCAAAATAATGGTATTATAATGTCGAAATGTGTCATGAAATCAATTAAAAATATTTTTTTGATAGAAGTAGTATGTGATACCAATGAAACATATCACTATAATAATAATGTCATTATAATTTTTAAGAGAAAATATTACAATTAATTAGTTAAGAAATGGGTAAAATTGGGGGGAATCCTAAAATATGATACAAGTTATTAAACCTTTTAGAAAACAAGATTAAAGGTACAGTTTTTTATAACTATTTTGTTAATAATTGAAGTAATATATATATATATATATATATATATATATATATATATATATATATGTGAGAGATATATATATATATATATATATATATATATATATATATATATATATATAGGTGAGTGATATCTCTATATACAAAATTTAACTGAGTATCTCTAATTTTTGGTATTTTCCTTTTCAGGACAAAGACTGAAACATTAGTTTTGAGGAATATGAAATGCATTGTTAGAGCAAGTAGTTGTTATAGAATAAAAGATTGAAGGAAAATAAAGAGGAAGTGGGAAATATAACAGAAGATGTGATAGGAAAGACAAAGATAATGTGATAATAATGAAGAAAAGTTTGAACGGTGCAAAAGTAGATGGGACAAAATTTGCAGAGAAGATCGTGTTTGCTTTAAGTCAAAAAATGGAGAAACATGTACCACTTATTCTATATGCAAATAAATTATACAAGGTAGATGCAGTCAACTTTTTGTCTCTATCTTCTATTTTATGTTTCTTTTTCTCTACACCACTCCACCCACTAACTCCCACCAATAACATCTCAGCTTAGTTTAATGTTCTCAAAGACATCATCCATAATATCCTACAAAAAAAATTATTAGTTACTTTCATCATTAAATATCTATAACCTTTAACCATTTCTGAAAAAAAAATAATCAATTATATTATTCACAAGTATTCGATTATTTTAAAACATAATTATTATCTTGCTCAAAGTTTGACTTTCACATGTTAAAAAAATAATTGATTATTTCAGCGATGAACATTTATAAAAAGATTTATAAATGTTGCGGCTGTAACGATTACAAAAAATCATCCTAGTTTTAGATTTGACATAAATATAATAGATATAACCGAGATAGAAAATTTGTATTTTCTATGTCGGTTATAGATTCAACCGGCATAAAAAGTGTATTTACCTTGTGTGAATAGAGAATCCACACACACTAGTCATCACATATTCACTCATCCTTTCCATTTTTAGCTTCTCCATACAAAATTATCACCATATTCTATGACCAAAAACTCATAATTATACAAGAAAAATAAAAACACAATACAAAAGTGATAACAGTTCCAACAACCACAAGTTTCACATAGCAAAATTGTCCCATTAGTGAAAATCACATTTTTACAATACAAACAATTTCAACAAGCGACAAATGGAGAAACATAGAGAAAAGGAGAAAAGTGATCGATGGCGTCGACGGTGTCTCTAGTTGCAAGCACGATGACAATCGTGGGTGGAGTTCAAGAGAGATGTGGTGTGGTAGCTAGATCTATGATCTCAGATCTGAGAGAGGATACGCAGGCACCCACGCGTTCGTCCATGGGAAACACCGTCAATAGCTATGGCATTTCCAATTGTAGGCGTGACATGGTTGGCAACGTCGACAACGAGGGTTGGCTCGGCATCGGGGAGGGTTGGCTCGACAATAGCCCCTCTTCACTAGGTTCACTCAAAGAGACGAAGAAGAAACCCCGCGCGAGAAGAAAGTCAAAGGGGAAGAATAGATCCTCGTGTGGATGGTGGCAAGGAGGCGACATCGACGACGATGAGACAAGAGGAGACGAAGAGGAGAGCAAGAGTGCAACGCGAGCAAAGAGGTGAAGTGCAACAAGAACCAAGGAAAGGAGGAATAAAAGGCTTAAAGATATTATGTCAATTATAATTATTAACCAGCATAGTATCTATATTTTAGATTTAAAATAATATATGTTCTCACTTTCTTTGTTGGTTCTATTTAACCGGCATAGAAAGTGTTAGATGATATAATATTGTGTTTAATAGTTGGGCTCAGCCCATTATGTATTTCTGGGATTTGGCCCATTATCAATATAAATAAATTGTCCTTTGTGTAGGGTTTACACAAGGGAGATTAATCCCAAAATCCTATTTCATCTTATTTTACATGGTATCTAGAGCTTAGGTTAGTTTACTATAGCCACCGTCCCGCCGCCGCTCATTGCCGCCGCTCATTGCCGCCGCTTCTGCCGTCGCCTCCGCCGCCGCCGCCGCCGTCGCCGGAGCTGCAGTTTCGACCGACGACCAGACGGTTTTGTTCGTCTCGGCCAGGCGACTCCAACGCCGCAGAGATCGCCGCCATCGGAGCTCTCA
>Ga0209589_1007069_pt1 | contig 18228 bp, 5 predicted proteins | sample CowpeawhiteBW_FD_187525 | JGI IMG/M metagenome (GOLD analysis project Ga0209589, IMG submission 187525) | Root nodule microbial communities of legume samples collected from California USA - Cow pea white BW (SPAdes) (version 2) | ecosystem: Host-associated > Plants > Roots > Nodule | place: USA...
TTGACATCGAAGAAAATCCTCCTAATATTGAATATTTCATAATATTATGTTTTCTTTACCGTAATTTTTTTTCTTTTATAAAAATTAATATTGAAGTAGTTAGAACGCGGGTACGGATATGGGTACAAGATTATACCCGTTACCCGGTGGGGATGGGGATGGGAAAAAAGTTTGATACCCGTTGGGTTTGGGTATGGGAATGGGGATGAGTTTTTTATGCGGGGATGGGTATGGGATAGCGAAACCCATCCCCGCCCCGCCCCGTTGCCATCCCTATCGCCCGTCACATTTTATTTTGTTACAAGAAACACTGATGATGAGATCTTTCCCAAATATTTAATGTATTTAACAAAAAATATTTTTAGATTTAATTAAAATTATAAAATTAAAAATAGGAAAACAAAGTTATAAAAATTTAAAATATGGAATTATAACATCATGAAATACAAAATTATAAAATTATAAAACATAAAATTACAAAAGTTAACGAATTAAAAAATTATAAAAATATATAATTTAATAAGTACGAAATTATAAAATATAGAAATATATAATTATATAATTATAAAACTATAAAATTACAAAATTATGAAATTATAAAAATACAAAATTATCAAATTGTAATTTTTTAAATTTTTAAATTTTTAATTTTTGTAATTTTATAATTTTATAATTCATAATTTTATAGTTATATATTTAATATTTTTGTAATTTATATTTTTTATTTTGAAATTTATAATTTTAATTAAAGTTAAAAACGTTTTTAATTATGAACAATAAATAGTTAAAAAAGATCTCGTCATCAATCGGGTCTCTTGTAATAATATATTATGTGGTGATATGTGACGATATTAAAGGAGGGTGACAGCGCAAGATAACTGCCCCCTCACAAAATTAATAGCAACATTTAGCTGTAGGACTCAATTCAGGATGAAATATTGGATTATATTTTTCAAATTGTCCACAAGAATTGATAAAAAAACATAGTATAATAGTTTTATCATTTGGTGAGACGAGTCTAATTGAGTAAGACTTTAGTCCACACACAAGTTTTATGTCACTAAATTCATTTATTAAAACAATTTTGACGTTGTTTACGTAACAGTCATAATAGTGTAATAATTTTACCATTTGGTGATGTAAGTCTAATTGAGTAAAACTTTAGCCACATACAACTTTTATGTCACTAAATTCATTAATTAAGACATTTTTTGCATAGGTAAAATATAATAGTATAATATTTTTATCATTTATGTGAGTCTAATTGAGTAAGACTTGACCCAGAGGCAAAGTTTCATTAACCCACAAACAAATTTTAATGCACGATTCATTTATTAAGACACATATTTCTAGATATCATAATGAAACTTTTAGACTTGAGATAATCACAGGGAACTTCATATACACAGACAAGTGACGTTACTCAAATTTTATGTGTTACTAAAGAACATAAGATACACATGCAAAATACCAAAAGTTTTACATCAATTTGAAGACGATGTGCTTTAACTTCCCAGTGAAGAGTTTTAATTTTTCATAGAACTCTAAAACTCTAAACTCAACATGCAACTCAAGAATTGGGGTCATGGCCCTTCCCAATTTTTTTTCCTACATTTATAATATATATATATATATATATATATATATATATTTATATATATATATATATTATTTTTTAGTTTTTATTTATTTTATGTATTTGATATCTCTACAACTTTTACATATTTATCTTGAGTCTAAGTATACTTTTAGTATATGAGCTTTGATGCTAAACTAAAATTCATCGATGTCTTAAATTTTAATAGATTTTTGTCCCTAAAATTTAAAAATAAATGGATATAATTTTTTAAAATTTTAAAAAAAGTCAAACGTGTTTCATATTATCATTAAAATTATTTACACCATCTCACATGTTCCCACTTTGATATTTGTTAGGAAATGCGTTTGAAAAAAACGTAATTTGGTTAAAATGATTATATCAATTCATTTATAAGGTTTGGGATTGAGAAATTCTAATTTAACTTTAAATTTTATGGACTAAAAACATACTTAACTTTATCTTGATACCTTCTAAATTTTGTCTGAAGATCTGTCATTGGCTACTAAACAAATTCTAACTTAAACTTAGTAAATATTTTTCTTACCTTAACTTTCTTCACCTATATAAGCTTTCCTTTCATGCAAGAGATTTTTTAACGCTTTAAAACTTTGCATGAAAAATGTCTCACTTAGAATGATTTTGGATTCTCTAAGTATAATTAAGAATAATTAGATTCTGAAAGTTAGAACTGTTAAAACGGATCACTCGGGTCGCCTCAATTTGGTTCACCATGGCTTGGCCATTTAGTGAGTCAACTAACTCGGCTCACTTATTAGTGAATTCAAGAATTTTGAGTTTGACCCGACCCAGCATAAGTTAGTAGATTTTGAGGAAATTTAAATGTATTTAATTTAAATTATTTTCATTTTAAATTGATTAATTATTAATTTTTTTCTTTTAAAAAAATATTTTCATTACATTTAAACATAAAAACATTAAATATAAAAATTAAAACTTCAAGCCTGTTGAAATCAACAACAAAAATCACCTAATAAAAAATTGTATTTGACTTGTAATAAAAAACATCTCCATTGACCTTATGTAACAAAATTTTGGTAAACACCAATGCAAGAATAAGTTTTACTCGCGGAGATTAGTGGGGACTGCTTCCAATCTTTCTTTATATATTAATTTACATATAATTTAAAACATTTTTTTAATTTTTAATATATTTTATATATTTGACATCTTAAAATTTATACATCTATATAAAAATTTTGGCATTTTCAAAATATTCTTTTACAACATTTTTTAATTGTGACTTAGATATCTTAAATTTTGTATATTTCATAATTATTGATTAGATTATGATAATTTTATTTTTTTAAAAAAAAGATATATTAATGAAGAATAAAATAATAAACTCATTTTGTAAAAGTGATAAAAGGGAAAGTTACCTATGTGATAAAGACAATCATTTAAATATATGTAATATTTTTTTTTACAGATATATTAAAGTGTAAACTTATTTTTGCTATAATAATTATAGTAGTGACAATTATTAAATGTATAAATTTTGAGTATAATATTTTTAGGTCTAACAAATAATAATGATCAAGTTCCATCACCAGTTTTACCTGTATGGGAAATTAATGATCTCAAATATGTAAACCAGAAAATTATTTGTATAATATATCAAGAGGAAAAAAATATAAATTACATAAATAAATAATAATAATGTTAATAGAAAAATCATGTTTGATAACAATAAAAAAATATTACTCATGTCGATACAAGAGTTATTTTTATCCCCTCATAATTTTAATAAAAAGGACATTGATGTCAAATAGAGAACATTTCAAAATACTAATTTTATCCTTTAAAATATAATTATTTATAAATTTTTTGAAAATTAACTGTTACTTTTATATTTTTTTTTATAAAATCGTTTATCTTTGCTTTTCTCTTTTTCTCTATTTATCAACCATTATTCTCTCATCTTTTTTTATATATTTTACTTTATTTTTAATAAATATAATTTTATTTTATATATTATAACTTAATAACATTACATTATCATCACCTACTAATATAATATCACGTATATTTAACAAATACATACAACCTTAGTTCTTTATAAAAATAGAGAAACAAAAACGGTCAAGTACCTCTCTTTTTTATGAGTAAAAATTTTAATTAAATAAATGTAATATTTATTAAAATAAAAAAAAAAAGTAGATTTGTATTGGAATAACAAAAGGATAGATATATACAAAACATAAATAATTACACTACACTACAAAAATAGTTTACAAAAAGAAAAATTGTGTTTTTTGGGCTTTTTAAATAAGCTCAGATATGAAAATGAATTTCAATTAAATTCGAAAACTTAAAATATACAAAGAAAGAAGGTATACATCATGATATAAGTTTCATCTTTCACCCTTTCTCTTGGTGGTTCGAGTATGCTGCATTTTGTATATATAATTTACGTATAAAATTTTGGATATTATTGTCAAATAACACCAGTATTTTACAAGTACGTTATGTAAATTTTCTTCATTAACTAATGATAAAGCTTTCCGACAAGAACACATAACAAGGATTCGAAAAAACAACAAATTTGATTAGAAAACTTGTGTTCATACTATAAGTGACAAAGAAGCGAACTTTGTCGACATTATGAAACACAGAAGCTTTAGTTTACATGCCACGTGATTCTCATGTGAAAAGATTAATGTTTCGTCTTTCTTGTGCACACATCATAATCTCATATACAGACACAAGAACCCTAATTTTTTAAGCATCACCAATCATCTAAAACAACAACCATGGTTCATCCAAGTTTTCCACTACTTATTATTCATTAGTTTGATTTTCAATATTATCCAAGGGAAATGCTTTCCTTTTTTTGAAAATAAATAAATAAATAAATAAACAAACTTTCTGAAACACGTTTTTAAAGCTCCATTAAGAAAATCACAGGGTAACCCACTGAAGCTCAATAAAAAAAGTGAAAATTTGATGTGATAATATTTTAACATATATGTCTTACTCTCCTTGTGTGTAATCCTTGTCGACATTCATGGAACCCAATTGCTTTCATTCCACTCCCTTTTGCTTTTATCATTATATATTAAGATGAAGAGAAAGCCTAACTGATATTATATTTGATCTAATATTATTAGTGTTAACCTTTGTATTAACTTTTTATTAAAGTATGAGATTCCAAATCAAACTGTTAAATCAATCAATGATATCTTTGTGAGCATCATACTTGTTAATTTTTCATATAAATTATTGTAATCATGTATACATTTATATTTATATATGCATATAAGATTATCTTGATACATTTAACCTTTTAAGTTTTAAAAAATCTTGTTTCCTTTTTTATGATGTTATAAGGATGAAATATTATTGATTTTGTTAATAATTGTTTTGACAAAACTTAGCAAGTTTCTTCAATGTTTTATTAGTAAGATTTTAGATAAGCAAATTTGATAGACACTTGCAAACATGGTCGAAAGAGGAATTAAAGGTGATTAATTAAAAATAATATAGTTTTAAAAATTAATAAATGTTATTTTAAGTTTTGTTACATTTTAAAATACTATATTTTTCACTATCTTTCCGATTAAGATCATCTTGATATCATTATGAATTTTGACATCTCAACCACCTTGATATTCCAAAATTTTAATATTTTCATTCATGCACTCTTTTATTTTTCTCTTGTTCATTTTCTTTTACCTTCTTTTTGGTTTTTAAAATAGATAGTTTGCTAGGATAAGCTCTGATTTGGCTATGCTATGATAGCATATTAGAAATGAGCTTTAAACCCAATTCAACACCATAAAACCAGCGTTTAAGGTGAGGTTTACACCTCACTTATATATTATAAAATTGTCTTATCTCTAGTCGATGTGGGACTTTTGACAACATATTCTAGGATTTTTGCTCTTGCTCGGAACACCAACACAGTTCCAATACAGGATATTAAGTTGATTTATGAGATTAATCGATTTTGATAATATGGATAATAATATGTTATGAAGGATTTGTTTTGATATCCTAAAACTCGTAATTGTTATCAAGTATTTGCTTGAATGAGTATATATTGTATATTAAATACAATATTAGTTTTGAATAATCAACTTAAGAATGAATAGGAGGTGGAATGAACAAATTAGTAGAAAAATACATTTTAACTAGGTAAAAACTTAATATAAAAAAGCTTAAGAAATATTAAAACTCTTTAAGTTTTTAGAATAAGTCAAATTATACCATTTTAAAGTTACTTTTAGTTATTATTTAGTGTTGAATGTATTGTGAGTATATTATGTCTAATCAGTGGCTAAAATCAACTTTGAGTACTGACATCAATGATGTATATTAGGAATTACACCATTTCCAACCAAAAATAATAAATTTTTAGATCTTATTTTTTTTATAGTATTAAATTTTCTCATTTGTCCTTGATATATAAGAGTTAGATTCGTAATTAAGATTATTGACAAAGTGAAATATGATTTATTTGTGTTTTCCAACCAAAAATAATATAAAGATATATTATTTAAAAATAAAAATACATTTTTTCCATATAATTTTCACCGAATACTTCTATAAACATAACATATAAAATAAACTTTATCTTCCTATCTAAAATCGAACTATGTAATAGTTTTTAAATTATTAATCTAACTTGTATACTCCTTATAATTTAATATAACATGAAACGTATCATTTTCTAATGTGTAGATTATTTAACATGACATAAATTTTTCACTATGTTATTTACATTATTACATTATTCCTGTCTAAACTATATCAGTACAAATTTTAACAAATATTGGATTATATTAAGAAAAAGAATTAAGGGACAATATTAAATCAAGAAATATAATATTCAAAAGTAATATAAAACCCTTATTTTTTATTTATATTTTTGTAAGTTGTATTTTTCTTACCTTTTACTTGATCCCCAGAGGATAGTTGAAGAGGAAGTGTTGGGTACAGATGGACCAGTTCCTAGTCAGAACCTGCTTTATGCAACTTAATAAGAGCATCAGTTTCACAAAGAATGTTCCTTGGTGCAAGGTCCCATCAACCATCATAAAAAAAACCCTATTCTTTTTCTCTTTCAAATACAAAACTGGATCTATATCATATAATTTCCTCATTTTCATTTCTGTCAACACTGTTTTCTTTCTCTCTCAACTGGAATATTTCAATTCTAGTTGAATTAACGTAAAAGTTGCGAGAGAACAAACTTTCTTTCAAGGTGCATTGAAAATCCACCAATTCATAAACCAAGTGTCTACAAATAATAACTCATCTTTGGTCTTTCTTACAGGGGAAAGTTACCTGTTGTTTGGGAAAAGGTGAAAAAAAGCATAAATATTTTATCTATTTATTATTGTATTCATCTTATTCATACTCCTTTATGTTTCTTAAACAAGGCAAATCTAGCGTAATGCAGTGATTTACGTAATAAAAATGTTACATTCAATTTTGACAAAGACAGTGAGGTAATCTTTAAAAAGCCATGATAGAAAAAACGAACAGATTGAGAAAAAAAAAAAAAAAAAAAAAAAAAACTAAAATGAAGATGAAAAATGGTCCCTGGAAAGGTGGTAAAAATTCAAAGGGTAGTAAATGAAAATTTGATTGCAGCCGTCCTAGACGAGGCACATGAGAGAACATGTATAAATCTTGGGCTTATTTATTTGCACCATTATAGTGACACAGAGTGTGAGAAATTTTCATTTACTCCACAGTACTCTATAGTCTACTTTCACTTTCAATGCCTCAGATTAGTGCCTGAACTGCTCGGTAATATAACCAATATTAAATCCATATTTATTAGCAAACACTTCATATTTAATTCCCTAAGCGTTCAAGATTCTTAAGCGTGTCTTGTTTATTACTTCCTTCATGCTTGTCACTAAACAAGGACATCTCATGCCATAACTTAGTATATGGGTCTTCGATTCATACAACTCGTTCAACTATTCAGGCCATTTAACTCAAATTGCTTCCATTAATCAGAGTAGTAGAGAAGGTTTCATGATGTGGCTGAGATCGAATCAGAAGAAGAAATGAACAAACTCATCAATAAACTTGAAGTTGAAGAACTATATTAGTTTTTGTTAAGTCGCGATTTTAAATCCAACTCAATCTTACAAGATTGATTTTTAAGATGAGATTTACATTTATTTATATATTATAAATTGATCTTATCTTTTCGATTAATGTATGATTTCCACATTCTTTGCGCGAATGCTTATACATCAGAATGAAACTAAACATTCATGAATGATCCAATAACAGATGAAAAAACATTAATGATTTATATATTGATATTTTTGAACCCACATTATTTTCACTAAAAGCAAAATTATACCAAATTTTTTGAGGAAGATATTTGTGTCAGTAATATGAACACAAAAAGAAGAGAGGTGAGTGGTGATGAGATGAGAGGAGAGAGTCCGTGGTCAGACAGAACAACTAAAGTTAAGATCGAAAGTGTGTTGTGTGAGAGCATTGGTACGCACGCGCACACAAGAAAGGAGGAAAGAAAGTCAAAGTGTGATACTTAGAAACTACAATTAATTATGCTCCAAATTACTACACATTTTGAAGTGTTGTTACTTAATTAATCATCTTCTCTCTCTCTTCCATCCATCGTTTTCCCTTTCTCCTTCCGTATTTATAAGAACCTCACCCTTCTTTATCTCCCTTGTAACAATCCAATCCAACACAACTCAACTCCCTTTTCTCTCCCCATCTCAATCTCCAAACTCAACACAACACAACCTATTACAAACAAAAAAACAAACAAACCTCTTTCTTTCCTTGTTTCTTGTTCCACTCATCAATGGATGAAAAAGGAAGAACAACAAGCCTTTTGAGTGAGGACGAGATGGAGCTTCGAAGAGGCCCTTGGACCGTCGATGAGGACCTCACTCTCATCAATTACATTGCCACTCACGGCGAAGGTCGCTGGAACACCCTCGCCCTCTCTGCAGGTATATCTATCTCTTTCTACCTTTATAGATATATGCGTATAAAATTCATGAATTTTGGTTGGTGGTAATTGCTCGGCCGCACCCACTTCTGAAAAAAGGGAAAACAAAATTAATTCATGCTCTTTGCTTTACCAATCTGAGTAATAACTTATATAACCTTTCTCCGCTCATAATTTCATAGGGCTCAAACGAACGGGGAAGAGTTGCAGATTGAGGTGGCTCAACTATCTTCGTCCTGATGTTCGACGTGGAAACATCACGCTCGAGGAACAACTTTTGATCCTCGAACTCCATTCTCGCTGGGGAAACCGGTAATTATTAATCACCCCAAACATGCATGCATAAACTGTTCAACATCAAATCAAGGATCTTCACAATTATTGTCTTATTTATTTCAGATGGTCGAAAATTGCTCAATATCTGCCTGGTAGAACGGACAATGAGATAAAGAACTATTGGAGAACTCGTGTCCAGAAGCATGCCAAACAACTCAAATGTGACGTCAACAGCAAACAATTCAAGGACGCCATGCGTTACCTCTGGATGCCCAGGTTGGTGGAACGCATTCAAGCAGCTGCAACTGCAACCGCAACCGCCTCAGTCACCACCAACGATGCGTACACCTCTGAGAACAACCTTAAAAACAACCACATGGAGGTTCATAATAATCTCAAGGAAAAAATGGGATTCATCGAACCTTCACCACCCATGAACAACGACTTCGTGGCTTCCTACGTCATGCAAAGTCACACCCCAGACAACAGTAGCACGGCTTTGTCTTCATCGGACTCGTTCGGGACTCAAGTCTCGACAAAATCTGATCTCACTGATTATTACAGCGTTCCGGTTAGCAGTAACAATAACAACACTGCTACTCCTGCGGATTATTACCAACCCTCTCAGATCAATTGCATCACAGGCACACCCGGGTTTTTCCCTCCGGGATTGGATTTTCAATCCCTAGATCCCTGGAACCTGCAGAATGGGGACTCGTCTGACAATTTTTGGAACGTTGAGAACATGTTCTTCTTGGAGCAACATCTCATGAACGACAACATGTGAAACATTGGAAAATCAAAAAAAAAAAAAAAAAAAAAAGAAAAAAAGATAAAAAAAAAAAAAAAAAAAAAAAAAAAAACTCAGATGCAATATTCTTTAAGTAAGTTTAGCGCTGTATTTTAATTAAAGTTAAAGTTATAACGTTTATTGAAGTGAAACTTTAATTTTAATTGAATAACAGCACTAAAAATAGGAGTTGTTTTCAAGTTGTACTCTTTTACAGATACCAAGAACAGGGTTTGATTGTGAAATATGGAGAGGTGGCAGTAGAAAAAAAAAATAGAGACATCAAATAAATAAATTAGTACCTAGGTATACAGAATCCATGATGATGGAGGTGTTATCTGAAAATTGTGGATTACAAGAATAGAGAAGGAATTAATTATTTTTCAGCTTATTAAAAATAGTTGGGTTGTTTTTTCATTTTTATTGTAATGGTGTAAGTTGTTGTTTTCTTTATAGATGATTTCATTCTTTGATACTATTATTAGCCTTGTTCTGTTTTAGTTAAGTTATTGGTTTTTGATTCGATTCTCATTCTCATTTTCATTCCATGGCTTTGTTTAGTAGGTAGCTAGTGAGGGCATTGTAGATGGAGAATGGTACAAAATTAAATAATAATTTAAGAAGAAGCATACTTTTTGATTTTCTTGCCTACAAGTGTTATTATATTAGATTATGAGTAATCCCACTCTTGAAACCTTGTCCACGGGACCTGAACCAGCCCCTATCTTCCAAAGTTTCTAGATTGCTAAAGAAAAGGTGAGAAAGTATTGGTAATTTTTTAGAGTGTTATTGGCTGAAGTTGGGCATTATTAGGGAAATTTTCTTTTCTAAAGTTCCAAAATATGCCCCCAAAGTACGACCCCAATAACCCTAAATCTTCTCACGCTTGTTGCCTTTCGTACGGACATTATTATTTTTTTCATCCCCCTCCAATCCCTCATCAAAACTTCTTCATCGGTAATATCACACTTTCACCACTCAACTTTAATCTATTCTTCTCTTAAATACTTCGTTAATAGGTCCCTCCACTACACGTGTCACCCAACAAAACTCCCAATACGAACTTTTCTTATCAAAATATCAACTCTTTTTATTATCAAATTATAAAACCTTATAATAAGTGGCTAAATGGGGTGGAATCTGGGAATCAATCCGATTCATCATGGAGTCTGGTTGGATTGAAATTTTTTATAAATTTTAATATGGATTGATTTTTGACCCGATTAACTTAAAACCGACTTACTCAGATTGAACCTGTGGTCAGCTGGGTTGACTCACCAACCCGCAAATAAAATATCACATAATTATTTTTTATTAGGTTGAGCTTTATACTTGGGTTATATTATGTTGTTTTTTTAGCCAACACATAGATAATTTATATTTTTGTAATTTTGGTTTGTATTTGGATTGTATTAAAGTTTATTTAGATTTTAATTAGAATTAAAATTTATTTTTTATTGAAAAAATAAATATTTTTTTAATTAAGTAAGTCCATGAGTCAACCTGTTTAACCCATCAACTCGTAATAGGTCAGACCGTGTTCAAATTTTTTTGACTCACTAATAAATGAGCCGGATTAGATTAATTCACTAAATGATCAATCCGTAATGAATCGAACTAAATCGGATCGGATTATCCGCTTTTGACAACTCAACCTTATAATAACTTTAGCTCTTTAGATGAAACGAATAAAACTGTGTCTTTAGTTTTTTTTTTCTATGAAATAATTCATGTCTTTAAATGAAAAAATAAATAAATTTAACTATAGTTGTTACAATTTTAGTTATATTTTGGAATTCCTCGAGGTGGGTCCCGGGAATTGAATGCCACGGTGAAGTCCGACGTGGATATCGCGTGGGTTCCACCTGGCTTGACTTAAAAGTTGGAAGTCGCTTCCCCTGGTCCCACACATCGAGATTGATTTTCAATTTGATTTGAATTGCATTTCCATTTGAATTTGCATTACGGGGTAGAAAATCAAATTCGGCACTGAGAATAAAATTAAAGTCTTGTTTGGTCCGCACGCTTTTTATTTTTCCTTCTTTCTTTCTTTGTGTTGTGGAGTCCAGTTATACAATACTTTTTCTACTTTCAACTTTTCTCATTTCTCTACTCAACCCTAATACGTTTCTCATACGTATAAACCATTCTCTTCTTTTTTTCTAAGCAAAATACAACCCTCATTCTTATAATTCATCTTTTATTTTATTTTTCATACTAAAAAAGGTTAAGTACTAAAATTCGCTTCTATTTTCCTTTTGAGGGGTTAATTTATTTTTAATTATACAAATTAAACACGTATTTAGAAAATAAGTTTTCATTAAATTATTTATTTTCAGACATAACAAAACTTCGTAAACATTTAGACTTTTTTTTTCATTGAGTGGATGTAAGCAAAAGAAACATGTTTAGTTTATATCTATTTATTAGCAGGTACCCAGGATACAAAATTATGTAAAAGAGTTTCTCTAATATACGATATATGTGGACAAATATAAAACGTGAAAAAGGTTTAATGTTTTATCTAAAAAATTAATTATGTGTTTATATAAAATATCATCCTATTGTTATTGTAGTTTTAATTGTTGTTAATATTTTCACATAACATTGCTCTGTTACTCTGGAAAAATACATTTTTGGCATATTTTGCATTCTTCAAATAAACTGTAATGAAGCTTCAATAATTCAGATTTGACTAATTCAGATTTTGGATAATATATTTTTAAACACTATTTGGATTATTTTTGTGATAAAATGTATTTGGATACAAAAAAAGTTAAAAAGAGTGATTTCATTGTTTTCAAATACAATAGTTTTATGAACATATAAATCATAATCTTCACTATGTGAATTCAAAATAACTTAACCCATAAAAATCAACAAAAACATGTGTTAACATTAATAACAAAACTCAGTAAATTATTCTGGCTGAAAATACTCTTAACAAACATTCATTTAAACATCATAAATTGATATTTTTATATTTTAATTTTTTTAATTATATAGTAATTAGAATATTCCATATAATTATACACCTTTACATCATTTTTTTTTTGTTTTCTTTACATTCACATAGGTTAATTTTCTCTTCCAGATAATTTACTTTCTTTCTCTATCGTATAAACACGCGCTCATCCAGTACAAACTGAAATAAACTACGTTGAACTTTCTAAATATTGGGTGTAAATTTTTGAACTTGTGACTTCAAATGAAGTGACACTGAGCACTACATAATAACTATATATTAAGTATAATATTTCTTATGTTATATTTTACGTATTTCGATTTATATACAATTTGAATCAGCTGTAATTTAAGTTATGTGTATCACGAATCATAGGTGAGAATTTCAACCTCAACTTCAAGTTCAAGTTCAACTGTTGCGGCTGCAAGTGCTTGGTTTCAGCAATATTTTATTTACTTTTTATTAAAAAACAAGAATAAATTTAAAAAGAAGAACACGTGGGAACTTGTAAACACGCACACCAAAGCTTTGTTATAGGCACGCGCCCTACACAGATTCCCGCCGCCACTCTTCGCCCTTTTTCATTTTCTAAAAAGCGTTTCTTTTTTCTAATTACTCACACCACAAAATACATTTTTTTTTCTTCTTTTAATTACATTATATTAATAATCTATATTTTCTTTTCCACAACGTTATTATTTGAATCTTCGGAACTATTTTGGTGGCTGCTTCAGAAAATTGGGCCAAGAGAGACCAAGAAAAAGTCTTTACCATTTGCTCCCTGAGCAGAGACGGACCTAACAGTAATGGGATTAATCTTGTGAATAATGAATTATAATGTTTTTGCATAAAAATGATATATTAAAACTAATCTTACAGAATAATTATTATTGTGTTGATATTAATTGAGTGGTGTTGGGATTTTTGTTGTGGGAGACACTAACAAATCAACATCATTAAACCCAACACCTCTTTTAACCATAATGAGTGGTACGTGGGAGCCAGAGTAAAACAGCACAATTTTTCATAAACATTGTTGGTGCAAAGTAAATACTAAAAGGGTCCTTTTCATTGGTCGTTGATTGCGTGAAGCATTGTTGAAAATAGGTTGGAGAAACATGGTTGCAAGTTTTTTTTTTTTTTTTTTTTATAAAGGCTAACTCCTCACAACCACATGTTGGTTGTGTACAAAAGTGAATGCTCATCTTGTAATTAGCCTCGAAAATATACATAATTTATTTCCAATCCGTAACTAAAATCTTCATGCTTCTTTTGTCCTTCTACTTAGAGTAAATACACCTTTTCTGCTTCTTTTTCATTCTTATCCAACACAAATGAAACCAACGTCTCTTTTTTGTTACTAATTAAGATGAGAAACTAGGATTTTGAGTATGTCTAATGCTTAAATCACATAAATGCAAATTTCTAATCATCATCACACCCTGCTAATTGAAGTCTAATCATTTTATTCACTGCGTAGGGAGTTAGAATTTCTCATTAATTAGCTTCAAACATCAGTAAGGTATACAACATTTTTTGAAGAAATAAAAATGTGATGAAAACTTTCAGGTGTGGAGTTTGAAATATCAAATTAAACAGAAATGAGTTCGGTAAATAATAAGTTATAACCGGGTAAATTTTCCTATAAATTAATTATTAATCGTCTTTTGAGAAAGATTTATAAAAGGATTACAAATCATTGAGACACGAGTTTTATTTTTGTTGTGTCTTCTTAATGGTATTAAAGTTAATAGTTAGTCTTGATAACCGACTCATACAAGTAGAATATGTTTTTTATATCGAAAGTTTTACTCACAATGATTATTGGTAAGTACATTCTCTTAAGATGAACAATAATATAGAAAGGGGTACTAGTAAAAGAGAAGTGTATCAGTGTGGAAGAGTCTCACATTTAAGGGAGAGATTGACATGAATTCAAGTGTGAGTATAAGTTTCACATTCTACAAATATAAGAAAGTTGAACATCATATAAGTATGAAGACCTGTAATTTATTGTTTTAAGATTTTGAGTTAAGAGTGATCTCAACTACTTATGTGGGTTGAATTTGAGTCTCATTGATATATTTTCCTATTGAAGCTCCTCTTTGAATAATAAATATTTTTCCATTACAAATAAATTTCATTATTAACCCATACATGTGTATATTAGTGAATAATGAGTTTATTTCTCAAATGATACGATTATAATATATTTGTGGATTATAATATATTTGTGGTCGGATAACAAGTCTAATTGTTTAATTAATGTCATATTTTATACAAAAAATTTATTTAACATTATTTTACTATCATTTGATAATTTATATAAAAATAAAATAGTTTTAATAAAATTTAGTTTTTTGTATTTTTAAAAGAAAAAATAAAGAATAATAATGAAAAACTGTGTAAAATAGTAATTAAAAAAAAGTGATATCAAAATAACAAATCTTATTTTTATTCACGCGTCGAGGTGTATTTTTTTTTCGGCACTAAACGTGTTTTCGAATCGTTATTCTCCTATTCTAAGACAATCCTGAATTACTCGTACAATTAGTGGAGCATAATTAAAAGAAAAAAAAATGATCCCTAATTATTTATTAATGTAAAATATAATGGGCACGACGGTATGCGTGTTAGTTGGGTACAGCAGCAGGGGACACGTTTTTCGTCTTCTTAAGCTTTAGATAAGATCAAACATAAACTTCTATTACGTCATCAATTTTTTTTTCATCACTATTTGTTTTAGTTAATGCGTGGTTAACTGTTGTTGTTTTCTCAACTGTTGTCTCACATTCAATATATATAAAAATAAATAAATTTAAATTATGATCCTATATTATAATACAGAAAAGCATGCTCTCTAGCTAAACTTAGTTTATAAGAGACCAAGATTGAATAAAATGTATTCGGTTCATATATTCCTAATTAACGCAGAGTGTTTGAATTAGGCTTCAGCAAAAAAATTGTAAAATTTAAATTTGACATAGAAAGAAAATGAATTATATAATAATTTAAAAAAATTGAATTAAACATCTGGTTTTTTTATTGTTTAGTTAACCTTTACATAATGCCACGACAACTAATTGACACACAAATGATGTAAAGAAGTTAAAATAATTGGAAGACGAAGAAGAAGAAGTAACAGTTAAATTTGAAGTATTAATTCTTCATCCAATGATTAAAGATTACTAATTGTCTACTAAACAAATAATTAGATATTAGTGGTTTGACTAGAAAGAGTAGAAAATATGGCGTAATAACTTTAACACATAAAACACGAGTGAGGTAGAGTGCATAATTATATAACGTAAAATGTTTATCTAAAACCATATCACTGCTTACGTAAGATATTATTAAAATTAAAATCATGTGAACACTTTTTTCTTCTATACCTTTGGCTGCATGCGTTTCTCTTGCTCTAAAGATTCAACCTTAAATTTATATTGTTTTCAAATATTAACAACTCATAATTATTTGACACCAGAATAATGATAATATACTATATTAACATTATAAAAATAAACATAAATAAATATTATAATAAAATAAGTTTTTTAAAGTATTAAATGGAAGTAAGAGAAAGTTGACAGTCTCTAAATATCAGTGCCTTAAAAAAATAGTTGATGAGATATTAAAAAAATTGAAAAGTTAAGTTTAAAAATATCAATAAAAATTATGAAGGGAGAGTATTGAAATTAAAAGAAGCTCTCATAAGTCGAACTATAGAAGAAACAAACCAGCAAGAACGGCCCACCACAAACTCTGGGCCAAAGGCCCAATATATAACAATGCTATAACATAGAAGATCAAACAATTTTTCTTTGCTTAAAGATAATCTCCCAAATACGAAATTAATTATCACAACTAATATCACAAACATATAAGATCTATTTGGTCTTTGCTCACACGAAATTATTGTCGAACATAAATCACACATTTACATGTTAGTAATTTAATTATTTACACGTCACAGGTTTTACCAATTTAAAAAACTACCATTGGTCTCGAAATTATATAACTCATAACTATACTAAATATGATATTATTATTATAAATTACACAATTATGATAGAACTTGAAAATTAGTTCCATATTTATCCTTGTTGCTTAAATGCTTTGAAAAAAAAACAATAAACTAGCTAATTTTAACCTCTGTAAAACTTTTGGCTCCAAAAATACTTATCATTAAATCCAATGTTTAAAACAAAAGCTTATAAATAAGGACACCAACGAATGGATATCATTAGTGGAGCTTTTGGAAGTTAAATGAATTATAAATCAAAAAAGGATAAAATGCACAATTACTTAAAAAAAAGGGTGCAGAAAGAAAATAGAAGGATGTAGGAAGTAAAGCCGAGTTTTAATCAGTGAAATAGTTTGAATTTAGTTTATAAATTCGTCATTGGGCTGCAAATTGCTAATTAATAAGATCTTGTTATTCTCACCCCTGATTTTTCTACACTCACTTCCTAGTTTTTCAAAAATGTATTTAACAAAATAATTGAAAAAATTTAATTACAGTATAAGATATAATTTCAATATCGTCAAATCAATCATTTAATTTGTTTGAATGATGATACGAGATTATAGGAGTCAGATTAGTCACAAGTAGTTTGATGTTAATTAAATTTACTGATTTCTATATGATATTTAATTTCATTATTATTCTTATTATTATTATTATTAAATAAATTAATAATTAGTTATATTAAACCGTAAATCAAATTCTTACATCATTTTTTTTCTGGCATGTGCCCTTAAGCACACTTTTAACTATGTTCAAAGTTGTTTTTTAATGTCAGCTTTCAACATTTATTAGGCGAGAGATATTTTGTTATGTTTGTTTTTTCGTTTTCAACTTTTTCGTTCTCACATAATCTTTAATTAGTTGTCTATTTAAAAAAAAAGTTAAAATAAATTTTACGGAAAAATATATATATATGTATGTATATATATAATTTGGAATGACAAACAAGTTTGATTATTTTCACTAAATGTGTGTTAGATAACCAAATTGTCATACTCTTTAATAACGTTTACGTCATTATCTACAATAATTAAGGATTTATCGATGTCACCTTTAATAATGTAAATATAAATGTTCATAGTCAACACATTTTTAACAAGTCATATTTATGTTAAACACAATAATTCATATTTATCAAGATGTGAATAATAATATATCACTTCGTCAAAAATAAAATAAATAATAAAAAGTTGGTATAAAAATATAAAATATAAAATTTTGAATAATAAGTATATTTATAGACATTTAATTAAAAATTTAAAAGAGATTTAATTTAAAAAATTTAAAATTTATGACAGAGTTAAAAGTTAATTATGTATTGTTTTAATATAAAACTAGTGTAAACACAGGCGCTATCGCGCCTGTGTGTTCGCATTTTTTGAATTATATTAATAATTGATGATATTGTAATGTTATTAATTTAATAAACAAAATAACAAAATAAAAGTATATTTATAAAAAATAAAATAAAATATACGGAGAAAATAAGAGAAAAATAACTGTTGATGAATAGTAAGAGAAAAAAAGAAAAAGGAGATAAGTAAATAATTTTATAAAAACTTGTAAAAGTAACCGTTAATTTTTAAAAATTTAATAAATA
>Ga0209589_1007071_pt1 | contig 18226 bp, 9 predicted proteins | sample CowpeawhiteBW_FD_187525 | JGI IMG/M metagenome (GOLD analysis project Ga0209589, IMG submission 187525) | Root nodule microbial communities of legume samples collected from California USA - Cow pea white BW (SPAdes) (version 2) | ecosystem: Host-associated > Plants > Roots > Nodule | place: USA...
AAAATATTAATTAAATGAACTTAATTTGGTTAAAAATATTTACTTGAAATATCAATTTTGATGGAAATATTTGTGTACATTTATACAGAAATTAAATTTGATTTCAATTTGGAGAGGGACAAAATTGCTAATTTTTACAAAAATTGTGACTAAATTGAGACAAATTAAAATAAAGGAACCGAATTGAGACTAAGAAAATGACACGTGGCGTAATACTGACACTTGTCACTGTCACGGCCACGTGGCACGATGACAACTTGACACGTGGCAATTTTTTTCAATATTTTAAAAAAAATTCAAAATCAAAATTCAAAATCAAAAAAAATAAAAAAAAAATTCAAAAAATCGAGGAACTGACACGTGGCACTCCCTCTAACGGCGTCAACGTTGACTTAACGGCAAGGACAAACGTGAGACGTTTCAACAAAAAAGGAGACCATTTTGAGACTTAAAAATTTGGGTACCATTTTGAGATTTTGACTCTAAAATGGGAACCAAAGACATAATTAAACCAAAATTTAATTATTGTGGGGCATTTTACATATATAGGGTTTATTAGGTACATGGAAGAGTTGAAGGTAAGAGAGAGAAATAGAGAGGGTGCAGATCAGGTGGTTCAGAAGCAGGAAATGGGGGTCCGGGTGTGACACATTATTATTTTGGAGCGTACCAGTGTGGTGGAGCTCACATAAGAATAAAGGAAGTATGCAAAGATAGGTGAAAGACAGATGTTTGTGGAAATGATTCAGAGAGTTTTGCCATCCATGTGTACTTCGCTTCGACATTTATTCCATCCATGGATATCACAATGCCTCCACGTACTCTCTCTAAACTCTTTGAATTCACTCCTCAAAACTCTTCAGTAAAATAAAAAAACAAACAAAATATTATTCTCTTAACGGTTTTTTTGTCCATGTGAAAATCAGAATTAGTCATTTCTCGAAACTTTGACACAATTTAGTCTCCCAACTTCACAACTATGTGAATTTAGTTTTTTCAAGCAAATTTTGTTAAATTTATTTAACGTGTTTCAAACGCATTTCATTATAGCATTTGAGATGTTTACATCGTTTGACACATTTTTGTTTTAATATTAGCTAAAAAAGAATCATGAAACGCATTTGAAATGTTAAATAAACTTAACAAAATCTGCAAAATCTGGTTAAAAGGACTAAATCTACACAATTTTGAAGTTGAGGAACTAAATTGGACCCAAAGTTTTGAAGAGAGACTAATTCCAATTTTCACTAAAAGTTGAGGGATCTAAAACATATTTAACCCTTCTCTTAATCACATTTTTGTATATTTAGTATATTTAAAACATAGTTTAAAATACTTTTTTTTATTCCAATTTTTGTAAGTTTTGTCAAATCAATCCTAATTTTGTTTTTTTATTAAATAGGTTCAATTGTCGTCAATTTTGTTCAATTTGGTCATTTTTTCCTAACACCTTTTAAATCATTAACTGCTATAAATAGTGATTGTCACTAGAGATGACAAATAAATCAGTCCCCATGTGTATTTCTCGAACTCGTCCCCGTTTTGATGGAAAATCCCCGCATTGACTGAGTATGGGTATGGGGGTTTTCCCGACTTTTTCAATTGGGTGTGAAAATGTACATATCCCCGCCATAATACATGTTCCTTTCATATCTTCGTCCTAGTTTAAATTATTACAATTAATTAAGTAGCCATATATATATATATATATATATATATATATATATATATATATATTTTCTATTTTGTATTTCTTTTAATTATTTAGTTTGCCATAAAACTCTTTCACATCTCCAATATATTTTTCATCTTGTCATATCCTTTATGTAATTATATTAAAATGATGTATGTCAATTCAAAAACTTTATGTCTCACATTTGAATATTTCTATTATTTTTTAATATTTTTATTTATTGTATATTTTCCTTTCACATGAAAATGTTTAATACTCTCAATTTAAGTGTTTAATAGAATAAATCTTTCACTTACTAGGTAATATAAAAAAAATTCTTTACTTATTATTATTAATTTTTGTTTCATCTGAAAAAAAAAATTTGTTTCGCTAAAACAATTTTCGTTATTTCTCAACTATTGAGTATATATGTTAATATTTGAAAAGTTTTCTTAGATCTTTAAGGTATTTTTCATCTTATCGTATCCTTAATTATACATTTGTTTTCCTTTGTGCGATTTATTTCAATAGTCTCTCAGATTGTTTCAAGACAAACATTTGTTAATTTTTTAATATTTTTATTTGTTGTTTATTTTCATCATGTAGAATACTATTTTGATATATTTTATCTAATTATTTTTTATTTTCTATCTAACTCATTATCAATCATACTGTAGTTTTTTCACTATAATTGTATAAATAAATTTTATTTGCTACAATATAAAATTTAATATAATTGCCATGAATATTTTTTTTATCACCATCCAACATATATTGGAGTTCAAAAGATGCAAGATCTGTGTCAAAATTTTATTGTTATGTTTATTATTTGTTCTTTGCGTCATCTTGATTAAGTGATATATTAACACTTCTATCAGTGTAGTATAAAAAAAGATTCATTAGAATTTAAAAAATTGAAGTAAACAAATATTTAAAATATATTTTAATTTGAATATTTGTTTTCTATTTATATTTTTTTAAAAATATTTTTAAATTTTATCAACTAGGTTTCATTCATGTTTGAAAATTTAATAAATGTTTTGGTAATTTTATTTGGTATTCTAATATAAAATGTAAACAATTATAATTTATTTAAAAGTATTTGATATCAGAGAAAGAACTATATCCTTTTAATATTGAATATTTGATAATATTATATTTTCTTTACCGTAGTTTTTTTATTATTTTATAAAAATTAATTAAAATTAATATTGAAGTAGTAAGAAAAAAAGGTACGGATATGAGTACGAGATTATACTCGTTAGCCGGTGGGGATGGGATGAGACAAAAGTTTGATACTCGTTGGATTTGGAAATGGGGATGAGATGAATTTTTTATATGGGGATGGGTATGGAAAAGCGAAACCAGTCCCCGCTCCGCTCCATCCCTAGTTGTCACGTATCACTTCGTGATTTTTTTTTAATTTTTTTAATTTTTTTTTTGAATTTTTTTAAATGTACATGTGTCAATTTAACAACGTGCCCATGTTAGAGTAAATGTTTTATATTCAATTTAATACCTATATTTGTTATTTTTGTTCAATTTAGTTCCTATTTTGTTTAAAATTAACCAATTTTGTCCTTGTCGATGAGACCAAATTTAATTTTTATATAAAAAGTTACAATGATGTGAATTTTAATATATTATATAAAAATATTTAATAAAAAATGTGAATTTTAATATAAAAATTAAATTTGGTTTGAATTTGGAGAGACAAAAGTGTCAGATTCAATGTTTTATATTATTCCTATATTTGTTATTTTTGTTCACTTTAGTCACAATTTTGTTTAAAATTAATCAATTTTGTCTTTGTCGAATATGTGACCAAATTTAATTTTTATATAAAAGTTATAATGATGTGAATTTTAACATATTATATAAAAATATTTAATAAAAATGTGAATTTTAATATAAAAATTAAATTTGGTTTGAATTTGGAGAGGGACAAAAGTGTCAGAATCAATGTTTTATATTATCCCTATTTTTGTTATTTTTGTTCAATTTAGTTTCAATTTTACTTAAAATTGATCAATTTTGTCTGTATCGAAAATGAGATCAAATTTAATTTTTATATAAAAATTATAATGATTTGAATTTTAATATATTATATAAAAATATTTAATAAATAACATGATGGGTGAAAATCAAACTTTTCAGATCTAAAATAAAATATTTAATGAAAAAAATATAAAATGTTATTCTCATTAAGTAAATCAATATCACGATAAAAATAAAAAGTAAAATAAAAACGATTTATTACTCTTCTATTTTAAAAAGTTATATAAATATTTTCAGCAATGTTTTCATCAACCAAAAGAACATAATTCCCAAGGTTTATAATTTCCAAAAATCATATAATATTTTGCTACGAAAAAAGTCTTCTGAAATGGTAATTTTCATATGAAAACCATTAACCAGTGTGATCACTAAAATGGTAGTATAAGAAGTGGGCTTTAAGCCTAACTCAACCCAAAAAAGTGAGGATTGCACCCACTTATATATTGTGAATTAGCCTTATCTCTAGTCGATGTGAGACTTCGCTCTGATACATGTAAGAAGTAGGCTTTAAGCCTAACTCAACCCACCAAAACCGACTTGTAAGGTGAGGATTGCACCCACTTATATATTGTGAATTAGCCTGGTCGATGTGGAACTTCCAACAGATACCACCAATAAATTTACTCCGTTATAATAATATTTGGTGATTGGTGATTGTTTTTCTGTTTTTATTTCTTTTCTTTTTTCTGAATAAAATTTTCATAATATAATTTGGCAATTAAATTGGACCAAATAAGTTTGCACCATGAATTAGCTCTTTGATCACTACAATCTCAATAATACTGTACTGATCTTTCATTAAAAAGAAGAAAAAAAAAATGAATTCATTGTAAGGTTAAAAACAATGATACAATTTGTTTGGAGGAAAATTATAAGAAACCCATTGTTGTAACCTAGAGCTTATTTCACAGACCATTGTTGTTACCCATTGTTATCTGGGTAGTGTTGTTCCCTGCATTACCTGCGAAGAAACACTATTTGTTGTTGTATACAAAGATTTAAGCTGTCTGCTTATGAGTTTGCTATTAGCCTGCTGAAGTTGTGCATCACTAGACCACCATTGTTCCAAGGCATGAGCTTCATGAAATTTCTGCTTTTCCTTAGTCACCACAAACAACTTTGCTGCAACTTGTCCTTGTCCATGTCCATTTGTTGGACAAACATTCTCCTTGTCACCATCATTCTTCTCCTCTGAGAAGCATTCAGGGTCTGTGTAAGAGCAACATATATAGTCACTGTTGTTTACATACAAATGAGGAACCCATTTTCCCACCCCAAAACCACCATTCTTGAAGCTAGATAACCGTGGTATCCAACTCTTCAATCCTACGCTCACACTCTTCTCTCCACCATTGCCAATACCTTCACCTTCTTCAACACTACTTGAAGAAGGAAGCATGGATCTGAGTCTCTTCCAAACCAACTCAGCCTTTTCCCCAATGTTTCTCAGACTCATGGCCACTGAAACAGAAGGTGGATTGAACAAATGTGTCTCCACATAAATGCCTTCCTTTGCCAATGCTTTTCCCACTTGAAGAGCAAATCCAGCTCCCAATGAATGCCCCGCAATGCAGACATTGCTGCTTCCGTATGTGTCTGACACTGATTTTAGTACCTCCAGAGCAACCTTAAATCTCACAGACCCCTTCAGGCTTTCCCAGGCCAGAAATCTAAGGTCATCTTCGATGTCTCTGCGCATTGTAGGGCTTTTCAGCAATGTTCCTCTTAGAGCTAAAACGGCTTTGGGGGCACCACTTGGTCTCATCAGAACTAAGTCAGCCATTGCTGCTGCTCTGTCCCATTCAAGTATTGCACCAAAAATGGATCCATCTCTTTCATCAATCAGCGTTTGAGTGAGCTTGTACTTGAAGGGAATCCACCACTTTGGAGCTAGAGCATTTTCTTCGCTTCTCTTCTCCTGTCTGTCAAGTTCTACCAGGTACACTGCCTGTATAAAACAAGCAATCACAGTTCTTTTGTAATTTGCATCCTTCCTGCGTACAAACAAAATACTCGTCAGTACACACATAAGAGTTTGGAAGTTCAAAGCAAACTTAAGATATAAAGAAAATAAAGACTTGTTTTCATGGAGGTCTAAAGCAATTATTACTAGAAAAAAAAATTTAGACCTTCTTTTCTTAGAAGTTTAAAAACAAAGGCTTTATCTTCTTAGACCTTGATCCGGCCCTGAATACACACATACATTGCAACAATGTACTCTGACCGAGTATAGACCATAAAGTGAAGAGTTTTATGAACAAGAATGAATGAGAAAAAGATTATTGTTTTCAAATTTTTGAAACTGAATTAGACATGACTAACAAATAATGGATGTTAAAGTAAACCATCTAATGTGATCGGTCCAATCCAATGAACCAAGTAATAACAATACCTCACTCTGATCAGATACATGTTCTAAATATTCTAAAGGGGTTATGAATTTTAGGTTTAATCTGGCTCTATGCTAGATTGATGGGTCAATGGGTCATTTGACCAGCTTTAAGAAAATAGTAAAATTTTAAAAACAAAAAATATGAAATTTTAATCTGGAAACTTTAAAAATAAAATATGTACTTTTAAAATGTATGTTATCTTAGAGGAATCAAATTACACATTATCTTTTTTCTTAATTTTCAGAATTTACCAATTATAATATTAATTAAAGTAAAGGGTGGCAAAATTAACCCAGACCAATATGTTATAGATTAAAATTAAAAATTCTAAATGGACAGATCAAGTCTTTGTCGATGACAATTCCTAATATTAATAAGCAATCATAGTTATTGCTAATAATAATAATTTAGAGAAGAAATCCCGTAAATCAGGGTCCCAAAATTCTATTCCAATTACTTCTTAAGGAAAGAACTAACAAATTGGGTACTAAAATGGAAATTTAAACATAAAGAATGAATGATCAGACCAAAAATTCTATACCAAATACTTCTTAATTAAAGCAACTATGAATGAATGTTATAAACAAAACTTCGAAACAAATTAGACCTTCCAAAAGTAAGAAAATTTATTAGGCCCTGATTAATCCATAAAGCAAAGACCCATAAGGCAAATGAATAAGCAACATATAAGGAAACTAAAACAAGATCCAAACCAAATCAAACAATCAGATAATTGATCAACAAGAAACATCTTGCTATGTTTGGCATTTGATGAAAATTCTCAGTCCAAAAGACTGAAATTCAAAACCCTATTGCTAAAACTTCTACATTTTCCATTTCATGATACTTCCTTCAATCTCCCTCGAAAACCCCATTACACGAGTAACTTCAAAGCTAATCAGACATCAAGAAAACAACCACACCCAGAAGCCAAGTTTCGAACTTTTAACACTAAGGTTCAACCATTGGCCAAATGGGGCCAAAAGACAACAACCTCATATGCCAAAAAGCTAAATTGATCTCAGATTCAGAAGAATTAAATGAAAACATGAAAAGGGTATACCCACCAGCTAGAACTGATAAGGTCTCTCCAGTTAAGGTTGGTCAAATTGCGAGGACCAGAGACATGAAAGGCGTAAGGGTGAGAAGCTTCTTCCTCTTTTTGTTGAACCACTTCCTTTGTTCCTTCCTCTTTCTCTTGAACCACTTCCTTTGTTTCTTCGTCTTCTTCTTTTATCACTGGGCTTGTGATTTGTCTGCTCATGATGATGCTGCAGAGAGAGAGAAAGAGGGAGAGAAAGAGTGAAAAAGAGTGTCTTTCCTTTGTGGGAACTAGTTGTTTAAGGATCAACTATTGTTGTAACCACAGCAATAAAATAGCAGCAAAATTCAAAAACATTCACAATTCGGATCCCACTATGTAACGGTCATATTACTACCACTACCGCGGCCGTTTTTGTTCAACGGAATGATGAATAAGAAATGATTTTTTTTTTTTTTTTCTGTATGTGAGCTATTTTTCTACATTTTATGAAACAAATATTTTGTATATAAGTAACGTTTATAATAAATAATTTTAATATATAAATTGTAGACTTGTAAATAAATGTTTTTTAAGTGCTTGGATTATATTTTAAATTAATAACAGGAAATTTAAATTGTTGTATGAGATTATTTTTAAATTTTAAGTATTGATAATTTTGTAAATAATTAAGTTTTAGTTTAGGGATAAAATATAACCTCAAATTAAAAGAGATAAAAATAATTGAATAGATATTATTCAAATGAAGAATTAAAGAATTTTAGATTATTCCATGAAAATAGATGAATAAACATGAAGACAAAGAAAATAATTACATAGAAATTGTATAAATAAATTATATATATATATATATATATATATATATATATATATATTTTTTTTTTGTGAGACAGAGATAAGAGTTATAAGATGGTGAAAAAATAAGAAATTATTTAGAAAAGAAAATTAATAGGATATTCATTTAAACTAAATAAAACAATAATTTTAAAAAGTAAAGAGTAAGACATTTTTCTTTTAAATTCCCCGGTCCAAATTAATTATGTGTATATATATGCGGTTAAAAAAAACCAACTGTTTGTCCACACTTATATTAGTCATTCAAATGGCATGAAAGAGAATAATCTTATATTGAAGACAATTCATGCGAAGAAAAATTAAACTTCACCGACAAGAATTCAAATTTAGATTGACTGAACTCAAACGTTATAACCATCACGACTCACAAAAGTTAATTTAAATTGAATATCCAAACGAAGTTGGAACTTATAGAATATTAATATTGATAAGTATCAAAATTTAATTCCAACTTCCAAAACCAAGGATCAAATAGAACCTATAAAAAATAGTGTAGTGTCCTAGTGAATTACATGGTCTGCATTGGTAGTGTGTGATTCGTAATATCTCCTTACGTCACATGATCATTATAATTATTACTACAATTTTAATCTTATATTCTCAAAATAAAGATGGTTTTCTTCGTGTCTTTTTAAGATATTGTCATTTAATTACATAAACAATCATATTTTTGTTTAAAACAATTTTAAATCTTTAAAAGATGAAAGATAAAAATACTTTTAAAGATGAAATAATCTATGGGAATCTATATTTTATGTAGTTTAATTTACGCATCAATCTTAAGTTAGACTTTATTTCTATATCGTAACTTTGGATCAAACTTACATTTATATATATATATATATATATATATATATATATATATATATATATATATATATATATATATATATATATATATATATATACTTCTTTTTAACACCAATAATCTTGGATATTTTACATCCATTGTATGAGTACCGATGTAGAAAGTGGAGAATATTTTTTACATTATTTATGAACCAAAATAGAAATACATACTACATTTATTACACCACCACACCACCACTCAATGCTGTATGATTCAGTTAAAAAAATAAAAATCATTGTCATAAATTTTAAATAAAGTTTAAATAAATTTAAATTAATACAAGTCCAAATAATTATAAAAGTAAATATAAAATGACATTTAATATAATGAAAATTCTTTAATTAATGTTTTGATCAACAAGCTCATTTTCTCCAATTGGTTCCTGAAAAATAAAAAAAATAAACAAATAATAAACATCAACTGTCACGTGCCAAGTATTCTTATTTTGGTTCCATTATTTGACAACAAGCATACCATAAACGTCATTTTCTATATAGGATTTGATGTATATGCCCAATTTCAAACAAAGGAAAGAGAAGAATGTCAAGAGATGTACCTAGAAGAAGACAATATACCAATACTTGAAGCTGGAAGAATGAAAACACAAGACAAGAAAAAAAATTAAGTCAGAATATTTTTTTACTAATATATATATATATATATATATATATATATATATATATATATATATATATATATATTATATAAGGGTATTTTTGTGAATTAAAGTTTAGCAGGTACGGGTATCCAGGGTTACTATGATACCCGTATCCGCCCCGTTAACATACGAGTATCAAAAATATTCAAACCTGCAGGTAGCGGGTATCCATTTTTAATATTCATTTCTTACTTATTGCGAGTTTTATTCACATATACCCGTGTGTATGGATTTTTTTGACATCCTTAGTTAGGACTGTAATTAATATAAAGTATGTGTTGGCATTTTTTAAAAATTTTGACTGTTTATATTTTTTTCACCACTTTAATTACAATAACAATGATAAAATATGTTTTGTGTGTCCGAAAGATTGGAGTGATGAGTAGATGCAATCTTGTTTTGAGAGAAAAGGAGGCAAATACGTGAACTCAGCACAAGGCCTCTCTGGTCCTCTCGGTGGCAATCAATTAGTGGTTGTTTAACTGCCCAACGTGCTGCGTGAAAGTTTTCGGTCTCAGGTGGTGGAAATAGCAACATCAAGCAGGAGGTGGCTACACACCACATTAGCATTAAAACTCAAATAAAATAATTTAACAATTTTATGTTTAAAGATAACTTATAATGAATTCTTCTTTTTTGTAATTATGTTATCAGCAAAAGATGTTTTTGAATGACCAAACGTTCATGATATTTTTTCTGTGAATTTTTGTATGTTGTGTTTGGATATGATAATTTAACAAAATATTTTATTTATTTGAAGAATTTAAAATTCTTTATATTAAAATGATTTGTTTAGATGATAAAATTTTAAAAAAATGGAATTGCAGAATTTTAATAAGGCATTTTAAAAAGTTAAAATAATAGAATTTCAAATACTCTCAAAAGTATAAAAATTTGAAATTCCGCACTCATTTCCACTCCACTTACGAAGGTTAAGTCGAATTGGCTTAAGTTGAATGTTCAATCGAGTCAACCCAGGATGAAAGCTCGATCGAGTCAATTGAGTTGGTTCGGGTTGAAGAGTCAATTGAGGTGTCCAAGGCTAAAAGTTGAATTGATTTCGACTGGATTGAAGTTCGTGATGATTTGACTAAGTCGAAGGACAAGTCAGGTCGCTCTGGGCCAAAGGTTGAGTCAGGTTGATCGGACCATAAGTTGAGCCAAGTCGGCACACGTTGAAAGTCCAGTCGATTTGAGGCGAAGGTTAAGCCGATTTGACATAAACTGAAGATCGAGTTGATTCGACCAAACCAAAGGTCATGACGAATCAGCCATATCGAAAATCGATACGAGTAAATCAGGTCGAAGGTTGAACCAAGTTTGCTCAGGCCAAGTCAGCCCAGGCCAAAGATCGAGCTGAGTTAACTTGTACTGAAGGCCGAGTTGAGACAAAGGCCAAAGGCCTGTGATGAAGGGTAGGATCGAGTCATCAAAATATTTTTGAAATACAAACTTTCTAAAAAATTAAACTGCTTTATATAAATAAAAAAATATAATTTCAAGATATTGTAATCACTTTATCCAAACAAACTATTTAAGAAATTAAGAGAATTCAATGATAAATAATTCAAATATCATATATTCAATTTCTTATTAAATTTATCATCCAAGCACACGGTTAGATTCCACCTAGAGGATGAATGCGTCTTAGGCTAATTTCACTTGGTCTTTGTTTGAATTAATGGAAGTGTGGAAAATGTAAGAAAAGAAGAAAAAGAAAATAGAAAGGGAAATCCTTTAGATTGAGTAAGAAAGAGTGAAAGTAAAATGAAAAATTGTAGTAAATTTGATTAATTGATAAAATAAAACCGGTTGTAATTAGTATATTTATAAAATATATTTTAAAAAATAAAATTTAATATACTTGCAAGTGTTGAATCTCTTGCTGAGAGTGACTAATCCATTTGGTTGAGAAGCTACTATGTGAATTTCAATCCAAGATTGCAGTATAGTTTTGTAACATGTCTCACTAGCTTCCTGCATGTCATTTCTTCATCAAAATAAGCATTTCATGAAAAGTAAAATAAATATAAGACTAAAGTATCAAATGATGGTGAATTACTCGATAATCCCTTGTGACAACAGAGTAGTAACCATTTTGTGGCGTGATGTTATCAAAGTATAGGATTGGTGCTGATGAGGCCAAAGCACCAATGGTCAAGTGGGGTGATGAGTGTATATTTTTGTTCTCATTCAGTGTTTAATTTTAGGTATTTAATTGAATTTGTATGCTTAAGGAGTGATTTAATTGACAGTTCTGATAATTAGGCTATTTGAGTTTGTGTGATAAAAATGTCTTAAAAAGTGATTTTTAACTACATAAATTATTTTTGGATATTCTAACGTTTGTTGATGCAGCTGAAATTAAGATTAAGCTCATTGAAGGTGGGAATATAAATTGATTGAAGTTACAAACCACCTTTAAATAAGGCTGAAATTAGCAAGTTCTGGAAAAATCACTTCTGCACCCCTAGTTTTTACTTATACACTCCCCTCTTTCTAAATGGGTCTCACCAAAAACCTATTCTGCACCCCCTAATATGTCTATTTACACCCCCTCCTACCACTTAAATCCAACTCTCTCAGATCATGCCATGTGGCAATCCCCACCTTTCAAATCAGGCCAACCATATGCTGACACGTGTCATTATCCTTACAAACACATCTGCACCAATTAGAGAGTGACACCTCATCATCTTCTTCCCATCTCACAAACCTGAAACCTTAACCCAAATTTGCCACCCACGGCAGCTGCCACCGCGAGTTCCTTCGACCACCGCGAACCAGAAAATGGCAGCAACACTTTCCATCCTTCTCGCATGCAGCAGACTCAATCACCAGCCACCATCGCACTTCGCTGGAGCACCACGACGCATCCACTTGCACCTGCTGCAGCAGCAACACGAACCATCATCGTCTGCAACTGCAGCGCCTCCATTAGAGCAGCTACCATGAACCAGAGGAGAAGAGAAGCACCGTGAACGAATCTGCACCGCAAGCTTGAAGCCACCATCATCCTCGCGCACCAGCAGCCATTGCAGACACTACTACAAATTCTAATATTACATGGGAATTTTCTTGCAAATTTGTTAAAAATATTTGCAAGAAAAGGCTTTTTCCTGCTATCTTTTCTAAGAATTTTAATTGGCAGATAATTCCTTTGTGGGTAATTATTTCCTACAAAATTATAAAATTCGCAAGTATTTCCAACAAAATTTGTTGCGAAAAGTGTTTTATACAAAATATTTTGCAAAAAAAAAATGGCAGCAATTTCCTGCAAAAAAAATTTTCATAACAAAATTTATAAGTATTTCCTACAAAAAAAATTTCAAACAAAATTGGCAGGAAATATGAATTTTTTTAGTAGTGAGAAGACTCCACCGCGACGCACTCATCAGCCTGCACCTGCGAGCGAGAACGAACCAGAACGGAGTCTACCAGCATTGCAACAGAGTTCACGGCTCCACCACTACGCACCCATCATGAACGTGCCACTGCTCCACCACCGTCATCAACTGCAATCCAAACGAAGCACCTACAACATCGCTGGAGAAGACGACCACCGCGCCGCACGCCATTGGCCACCACCAGACATACACCTTCAGCCACAATCAATGATGGAGGCAGCAAACCCTAATTCTGGAGAGAGAGCACTCTGCCACGTGTCAGTCTGCTATTGCACGGTCAAACTGGTCAAAGTTGGTCAAACAGTCAACTCTAGTCAAATATTCAAATCTGGTCAAAGACTGGTCAAACAAGAGGGGTTTAACTTCAAATATTGATATTTTTTGATGTCTCTGCAAATTTGGACTACATGATTAAAAATGGCTTATTGAGAAAATTAATGCAAATATTATTTGGTGATAATTTATCAGATATCTTTAAATAATTAATTTATTTAATTATATCATAAATTATTAACCAACTATATTTGTCAAATAGTCTATATCTCTCCAAATACTTTTGAATATTTATCTTTATCATTATTTTAAAAGATATTTGAGAGATTTTAGCAACATAAAAGCCCAGTCCAAGTTCTATATAAAGAGACCAAGGGGGAGCAGATAAAAATAAGTTCGGGACTTCGAAGTTTTGGAACCCTTAGGGGGGTCTGATTTCGTTTCCTTTTTCTCTCTCCATTCTTCTATTTTCACTTTCGCATTCTATGGATTGTTAAACTTCTTGAGTTGATTCCATTGTAATTTCTTAATTGGATTCTGAGGTTACAATGAAATAATTTGTTTGTTCTTTTTATTATTGTTGAGGTTTTTATTCATCTATGTCTTTTATCTTTGAATCACATAAAAAAGTAATGATTTTAAATCATATGCATGTTGATCATATGAGTATAAGGGTTTTTAAATCTAATTGAGACTTTACTTTGATTTTATTTAGAAAATTTCATGTGATTAAATGAGTTTTTACCAATAATTGAAACTTTACTTTGATTAAAGGTATTTACTCTAACGAAAATTAATTCACACTTTACTTTGATTAATTAAGCTTTTTATTTGGTGAGGAGATAAAAGAATAGACATGATTAGGCATAGTAAAATTTGATTGAGACTGTACTTTGATTGAATTTACTGTGGATAATCTAAAAGTTATCACTTTTAATTGAGACTGTACTTTGGTTAAAAGTGAGAACGCCAACAAATTAATTGAGACTTTACATTGATTAATTTGTAAATCTACAACAATAATTAATTGAGCAATATTCTTTAGATAACCGATGATGAATCTATTTTGAAAAAGCAATGGAATCAATATATTTTCTTTACTATTGTTTATATCTTATTTTATCTTTTTATCTTTATCCCTCATATTTTTATAATCTTATTTGACTAACTCTTGTATAGTTTTATAAGAACTAATTTGTTAAAAATCAATTCCGTGTTCGTTGGGAGACGACTTTGGGTTACTATACCCTTTCTATTTTGTTGACTACTTTCTTAACAATACTGAAGTTGTTATAGATAAGTAGTATTAATTTGATCGCGCCAAAGCACCAATGGTCAGGTGGGGATATTTCAGCCTAAACCATGAAGCGAGTACCGCATAAAACAAATGTAAGACCCGAGAAAAATTAAATAGATAATTAAATAATTATTTAATAAATGCGGGTAATAGGAATCTTTAAGGCAATAAATGCGGAATACTATGATGTGGAGAAGTATTAGCTGAAATATGAATTGGTATTTCATATTAGCTGAAATACTTAATGGGAATCTTTAAGGCAATAAATGCGCAATAAATGCAGAATCTTTAAGGCAATAATAATTGAATCATATTGGTTAGCATGAAATATGAATTGGTTGAATGGTTTGACATTGAGTTGGTATTTGCATGGGTGTGGGTTCAAACCTTAGAGGGATCCAAATGAAACTCTATTTTTGCTATTTTTAGCCTTGTCTTGAATTTAAAGGGTTAAAGGAAACTCTAGCAGACTTAGCACCCAAGGATGGCTGATTAAACCACCATTATAAGGCTTATTAGTGGTAAAAAGGAGGGTTTTGGTTGGCTGGAATTGGAGGAGGTACTGTGAGGAGCAAGAGTTCAGAGAGGAACGTGTCTTCTGGAGTGATAGGAGAATTGAGTTAGAAGGATAAGTTGGGAGGAAGCCATTGGTGATCATTGGAGACTTTCAAGAAGTCAAATTTTAAGCGAGGAAACCAGGTTAGGGGAGCTCTTATTTGGTGTTTTGATGATAATTGTATGCTTTCGTGCTATATTGGATGATTGGAATGTGCATTTTAGTATTTGCGTTGAGTTTTGTCGGATTTATGGAAATTTCCAGAAACCGCCAGGCGACTCATGCCTCCAGAACCATTTCTGGGGTTTTCTGCTATGCACCGCCTAGCGGCTAAGTGCTGCCCGCCAGGCGACGGAAACTGGCTTGCACAGTTCTTGCGAATGTTGATGTTTTCGTAATGTGGGGATGCTGGGAAGTGATTATTCTGATATGAAAATCTTTGGTACTGTGAATTGTTATTTGTAATTGCCAAAGTGGAACAAGATTGTCTGAATTTGGGATTGTAGGGTTTATGTTGGGATCGGGGATGAATGACATAACTAATGTTATGAGAGGTGCATTGATTACGTGTGATTGATGTTAATATGAATATTTTATGAACCCTTGGATGTGGTATACATGAGAAATTGTGTTAGTATTAAGGTAAAAATGATATTGGGTGGTTGGAGAAGTTATGCTGGGTGCGGGAGGAACCTGGGCAGAACCGAGATTTTCACGCACCACCTGGCAGCATTAAGGCTGCCGCCAGGCGACCCATCAGCTCAGAAGAAAAGTTTGTTTTGTGTGGATTCCCTTTATGGGAGTGGTTTAATTGCGGAACCGGTAGAAAGTGTTGTGGTGTGCGATAAACTATGTTTTAGGGTGTATGTCATTTAGTGATAATTATGAAAATTATGTGTGTGAGTTGGATGGATTAGATAATTCATAACTAATGGTTACTGCAGTGATGGTCTCATTATTTCAGTATTGGTGCAATCATAGTTTTAAACTTAGTGACCTGAATTATATGAAAATTAAACTGTATGTGTATGAGACTCGGGGTATGTTGTGGATATGGGACAGGTTTAATGCAAGTATGGATGAAGAGTATGTGTGTATGCTTAAATTGATTTGGCAGGATTTGGGTGTGTAGCTGGAGGTTGATAGAGTATTGTACACTATTTAATTGTGTTGTTGCAAGAGGAGGGTACCATATGGACCATCTCTTGAATTGTTTCATTAGTGAATAAAGTAAAACATGTTAGGACATGTTAATATTTAATTTGGGCATGAACTAATTGTAATTGTTGTGTTTAGTTGTGGTGTTATGCCTTAATTACTATGATTGATGTGTGAAAGACGAATTTCAAGTTTGGAACCTCTTAAGACACGTGAATAATGCCAAAAACCAGTAGCATTGCGCTACTGGTATGGCGCTTGGCGGCGTGGGGTGAGCCGCCAAGTGGTAGGGTCTAAATCAGTGGCAGTGGCTATTGTCTGCAAGAGGCGCCTGGCGGCAGCGTTGTGTTCGCCAAGTGGTGATTGAGCAACGTGACTCCTGTTTGGCCGTTGGCACCTGGCGGTAAGGGTGTGGCCATCGGTCGGTTGACTTCCAGTTTCTGCCTAGCGGAGTCTAGGTGGCGCCAGGCGATTTTGGTTGCTGTGGAATTGTTGATGTGTGGATTAGTGGACTTGAAGGACTAAGTTCACTCACTTTTATGCTTGGGCTTGACGGATTAAGTCCAATAGGGGTCTGGGATGTGCTTGGTGGTGGGACGCATGATGGGCATGGAACTGGTTAGTTCTCGTCGGCTACTATTGGGCGAGGAGTCCTTAGTATGGTGATTACATGCGTTGGACGCACGATGGGCAAGGAATAGTTTTATTCTCGTTGGCTGCTATTGGGCGAGGAGTCCATAATATGGTGATTGCATGCGTGCCAGGGTCCAAACTAGGAAGGCTTGGATGTTTTACCACAGACGAGGAGTTTGTGGAGTTGGACTATGAGCAGGATTGGCTCGTAGGGTTAGACCACGAAAGGGATAGTTTCGAGGGAGCACAGTAAAGTCCCAAGACCTAGTTTCATGCATGTGACTCATGAAGGAATATGAGATCAGAGGTGGGTAATTTGTAGTTAACACATATCAGTAAATTTACTTCTTGGGATGGGTGTCATATTTATTTTATATTTATATATGCATAGCTCACCTTATCTGTTTGTGTGTGACGATGATCGAATAATTTATTATCCGGGAGTAGATGATTTGACAGGTGAGCCAAGAGACGCTTGAGTTTGGAGAGCGGGATTATATGGGCATTTGAAGACTTTGAGTTTTATGATATTTTTCATGTTTTTGGACATTAGCTATTTTAGCTTTTATAGTTGTAATAAATTTGGATTACGAACATTTATATTGTATGCAACGTTACGATTTTTATTTCCCCGTATTTTGGGAACATGTGATTATAAATGAGGTATTATCAATATTATCGCGTCTTATTTTATTTTCTTTTAATTCGCTTTTGGTATTTTAAAAGTAATATTCCTTAGGGATGTTACAACAAACCTATTTCCACATCAATAAATTATTTAAAATCATTTTTACTATGATCTAATTAGATTCTGTTATGTACATTCAGTTTGCTGATTTTTATGATGTGTAAAACTCTTTATACAGTGCATGAAAGTTAAACTCAACTAACGATCATAACCAAGGTACAAATTTGAAACACCTTAAGGAATGCTGGTAACTAAGGATGAGGGTTGTGTTCGTTGTGAGACTTAACCCAACACCTTACGACACGAGCCGACAATAGTCATGTGTTGGAATAATTCAAGTGTAAGTCAAAGTCTCATATTGGATAGAATAGACAAAGTTAAACACTATATAAGATACAAGGCCCATAACCCCATTGTCTTAAGGTTTTGGGTTAAAAGTAGTGTCAAATGCCTTATATGTGTAAGAATACTGTCACATATATAGAACCACAATCTCTCAATGACTGCAATCTCATATGACAATATGACAAATATATAAACCTAACATCATGCACCACCTTGTTTCTTAATTAATATCAAAATTTGAAGTGATTTTACTTAAGATATGTCACTTTATGATGTTATATATATATATATATATATATATATATATATATATATATATATATATATATATATTTATATAT
>Ga0209589_1007076_pt1 | contig 18217 bp, 14 predicted proteins | sample CowpeawhiteBW_FD_187525 | JGI IMG/M metagenome (GOLD analysis project Ga0209589, IMG submission 187525) | Root nodule microbial communities of legume samples collected from California USA - Cow pea white BW (SPAdes) (version 2) | ecosystem: Host-associated > Plants > Roots > Nodule | place: USA...
ATATATATATATATATATATATATATATATATATATATATATATATATATTATGTATTATCCTTATATCGTAGTTAGTGTGAATGGTAAGCATAATTAAACTTTAACTTTGAAATTATTTCACACACTTATTTATCATATATAATCACGCGTTCGAACAATAATAATATCACAAAGTACTTTAAAATCAGTGATATATTTGATTTAAAATTTTAATTTGGTTTTCATGAAGTGAAAAAGAACCTTATTGTTTACAACTAAAAAAAAACAAACCGATGACAGAATTTCAAATACAAAATTAGATAATTACTTTTAAATATATTTTTCATCAAAATGAAATCTGGTTAAAATTTGATATAATCCTCAGCAATCTGAATCAATTTTTTTATTAATTTTGTTTAACAATTTCAAATTTTCGATTGAATTTATTAATACACACTGTCTGTAAATAAATCCCTCCATCTTTTAATTTTTAATATGCTATTTTATCTTTCTTATTTTCTTTGCAAAATATGAGTTTCATATTCACAGATCCACATATATTTAAGTATTTTAACAATACTATAAAATGAACGGGTTAAATTTAGAACTTAATTGTCCAAAACAAACACGATAAAGGCATGAAAAATATAAAATTGGATAAAAAAATATGAAGTTTTTAAAATACGAAAATTAAAGTCAGGTAGTGAATCCTTAACGATTTATGATAAAAAAAAATATTATAAAGAAAAAGGTGTTTGACTTTGTAGATAAGAGGCTTATAAAGCCGTTGAGCTCAAATTCACAGCTCATTTCCAAGTAAGAAAAAAAAAAGAAAAAGAAAAAAGTGAAAACGTTTTGTTTATCTTGAAATGGAAGAAGAGGATAAGGCCAAGTAATCTTAAAAATAAATACGAAAAACCAAAACAATTCATACAACGTTGTTCCAAACCTTATCCACAACAATTTTAACCTTCAAAAAAAAAAAAAAAGAAACACGTAAGATTCTAGAAGCCAATTACCTTTTCAGTTTTTCTTGCCGAAATTATAAATACGCCAACAAATCTATAAAGATCGCTATGTCGTGTGCTTGTGCCTATCCATTCCATTTCCAACTCATTCTCTCTCTTTCTTTTTGTTGGGTTGGGTTTCTTCTTCTTTGTTTCTCTTTGGGGAGTTCATGATGATCACACGCGCCGTATTGTTGGACGCGCCGGCGGGAGGAGCAGCGGAGGAGGAGTGTAGTACGTCGTCGTCGATCGGGAGGAACAGCGACGAGTCTTCGGAGAGATCTGTGGAGGGAGGAGAAAACGAGGTGGAAAGTGCCTACCGTGGACCTTTGCATGCTATGGAAACCTTGGAAGAGGTTCTTCCAATAAGGTAAAACTACATACCCATGTTCTTTTTTTTTTCTTTTTTGATCACTGCATGTTTTGCTTCTAATGAAATTAGATTTAGATCATTCTCTTTTATTTGCATATTATTAGTGTTTTTTTTTTTTGTTAAGTAGATTCATTTGTATGGTTATTGCTTTCTTTTCTGAGAGGATAAGCATCCACCCAAATCGGAGTGGGAATATGAGAGATGGGAAGGAAGAAAAAAGAAATAGAGAATAGTGATCTATGTAAGAAAATAAGAAATAAGAGAAAATATATTGAGGTGAAGGTGATTATTTTTCTTTTTCTAGGAGTTGGAAATGTTATTTTTTGTGGGAATGTTTTCTTGTTTGTCCACGGATTTTCTGCCTCTTTGAGTGTTGAATTTGAATCTGTCTTCACGGAAATTCAGCTATAAAGTTGTTGTATATAAGATTTTGAAATAGTGTTCTAAGAACACTTTAGATCAGTTGTAGTTGTCCTAAACAAGACAAGTTATATTTTATTTTAGGTGCATCTGTAGATTTAGGTATAAAAGGAAAAAGTTATTGGGGATATGTGGTGTATGGATATGGCTAAATTGGCGAAATTGTTTATTTGTGGAAAGTCCATTTTCTTAGGTACTAGAGACCAAACATTCCCTCAACATAGCTGCTGCTTTGAAACAACTTTTTAATGTGACAAAAGTGTGTTTGTGTTATTTGTAATGATGTTTGGAATTGATGAGCAGGAGAAGCATCTCAAAGTTCTATAATGGGAAGTCAAAGTCATTCAGCACCCTGGCTGATGCTGCATCTTCGCCCTCAGTGAAAGACATTGCAAAGCCAGAGAATGCTTACAGCAGGAGGCGTAGAAGTTTTATGGCATTGAATCATGTTTTGGAGAAGAATAGAAGCTACCCTCTAAGATTTAGTGGTGCTGGCATTTGCAAGAGACCAATCAGTTTGAGTAGAAGCACTCTGGCTCTTGCTGTTGCCATCAATAACTCTGAGAGCAGTGAAGACTCCGGTTCTAGCTCAAACTCCATACCATCACCATCATCCTTATCACTACTACCCCCTCTTCATCCCAGAAATAGAGTGGTTCCTTCGCTACAAAATCTCTCTTCCTGGAGATCATTTTCCGTCGCTGATCTACAGCAGCATTGCGCCATTGCTGCAACCATGAAGATTTCAAGTGCCTCCTCCATCGGAAATAAAACAGCCCATCCATCATAAACATGATAACAGGCTGTGTTAATCATTACTATTTAGGTTATTTTTATTTGAATCAATATCTTGCTCTCCTATTTGTTGGAGGAAGCAACTTGTCTTTGCGTAGGATATCTTCAAACTAACTTCAGTAGGATATGATATGGATTGCCTTCAGAGCACCAACACTTTGGTAATAATGGTAAATTAACAGCATTGGCAGCGGGGCATAAATATTTAAAAGTGGGATGAACGGTAACCAATTCACTTGATTTCTGTAATTGTAATAATGAAAATTGAGTACAAAAAAGAATATTAAACTATATTAAATTAAAGTACCACCACAAATTTGCATCTTTTATTAATAAACCATGCCGCATTTTGGCAAGAACAACTAAAAAAATTGGACAGATATAAAGCACTACAAGATAAAGGATGGATTAACCTTACATGTTTCTTATACAGGAAGTAAAACTGAGAAAGGAACTACATAGTTTAACCATAGAAAAAATAATTGTGCTAGTCTGTCACTCGCTGCCATATTACGCAACAATCAAACCAAAACAATGATCATGTCCATTCCAATTGGAATAAAATCAAGGTATTACAAAAGGTTTAATTAGTGGCACGAAATGTCCGCACTATGCTTCAAAACACAAAGAAATTGCTCAAGGTGAAGCTAAATTTAGAACTCGAATGGGCAACATTAAATGGTGTTAATATTTACATGAATGAATGAAATTTAATTTTGGCCATGGCCTAGTTACAATTGCATACCTACATAGAATACAACATGAAAATCAATAATAAATATACCTAAGTGGGTGGGCGGAAAAATAATAGATGCTTGCAATGTCATCTATATAATAGGGGTAATTACAAAAACATTGGTTGAAGTGTGTAATTTAGAGGGGGGGATTTCAATCACTCATCTATCTCTGGCATCATATACAGCAAGCGCAACACTGTAACAATAAATCTGATGACAACCAAGATACTGTCCATGTGAGAGAAACTTGTGTTTCCAATGCAGATATCGTATTAGCATTGTCATCAAAATCCAGAGACCATCTATTGAACTAAACTGTCAAGCGTAGACTGCTTACTTCTGATCTGAAATAAGGAACTGAGCACAGGAATATTCGGACACGAATTCTGGAAGATGAATCTCATCAAGATCTATGGCAGGGATAGCCATATCTATGTCTTCGGCAGAGAAAGGAATGCTGCAGCCAAAAAAATAAGATTAAATAAGACAAAGGAATCACAAACGGTCGGTCGCCGTTTGAGATACAAAATACAGTTCCTTATTACTAATTTGGTGCAATTTTAAATTTCCATTTCACCCGAATATGCACGACCTATATGCAGGTTTACATATTTATGATTTTTTTAGATGAGTGGAGTAGTGCAAATTTATCCATTTATTTTATTTTTTAAGTTGTAGGTGTGGTCAATATTTCCCTCTTTCTGAATAAAGTCCATATTTCCCCTCTTTCTCTCTCCCAACATGCCACATCCGCATTTTGTTATTAGATTATTCTTCACGAGATCAAACATAGGAAATGTCTAAGAGCCAGTAAGCATTAGATATTGGCATCCATGACTCTCAGTACTCAATTGAAAATTCTAACTACCAGACAAATTTTTTGGGTTATTCAGCACGAAGTAAAAATGCAACCGACCGAACTGCAAAGTACACCGGATAAGAATTATGCTGCTTGAAGCTTCATATCACAATAGAATAGCTGGTAAAAAAAGAAGTATCCATGTTTATAAAAAAAACGTAAAAAAAGACCTTGCTTTTTCGGTATTATAATTTTGATTTAAAAAAACTGGAATAAGACTCAGAAGTCCAATTCGAGTAAGAACAGGCCAGAAAGACAGAAGCATGGAAACCACTCGTATTGATTCATACAATAATCAATGTTAAAACTACAAGTGAAAAGAACTTCGATGGAAGAAGGTAGTGTACCTCAGATCATCATCCAATAGGAAAGAATTTGAGGTCAGGTTCTGATTGTCCTTGCTGACAATTTCTCTCATTTCACCAACCACCTGTTTACCATATATTGTTCAGAACTCTAAAGAAACTACAATAGTGGTTGTCCTTTGAATCAATTAAGAACAAAACTTGCCTCATTGGACACACTTTGGGTTCCATACTTGTCATCCCAGTACATTGTACTGATTCGATAGATTTGCCTCACTGTCAATGCCTGATGAAGAAATGCATTAGCTTAATTTCTTATATGCATAGACGAACTGTATATCAAGAATTTTGTATTCAAATCCTTACACATGCAGGACCATGAACATATTCTAATGATCCATAAATAAAAGAAAGAAATAAGGAATGTCTTCATAGCATATGACTCGGTAATATATCCAATTAATTTTAGTCCTACAACAGCAATTACTACATACATCTGAAAGGTTCTAACATATGTATAAGATTCCAACGCTAACAAATGGGATAGTAGGAAGATCTTTGCAATAAATGAAACCAAATATGCTCCCTCAACAGTTGAAGGAAGGCCATTAACTGCTTGTGCCATATTCTTAGAACAGTTAAACCTGACACGTGCTGCTTATGAAGATACTTTCATAATTGTCTCAAAAAGAAAACTTTCAACAAATAAATGTATTACTATTAATGATTGAGAAAATTTAGTCCACTTCTCCAGTTACTGTATATGTTAGAAGAGAGGAAATTGGTAGGAGAGGGTGGTAGAGGAAATTGGACAGAGTAAGGGGATAAAAAAGGAGTGCACCTTGAAGTGTCAGTAGCACTATCCTCGTTCTTTCATCACTGAGTGATCTCAAGAAATGTGTAAATACATTTGTTTTTGGCATTCTCAACGTGAGTATAACAGGGAAAGAATCTTTGTGCAAATTCACAAAAAGTAATCTATTTTCAGTTTCCTATCATATTAATATAGGTTTCCATATCATCAAATTTCTTTTATCCCAACTCGCATGTAAGGTGTTTCACCTACACATTTAATCATTAGTAATAACTGAGTTAGATATTGGTTTTTTTTAGACTACACTGGGCATCTTTTTATGTTTCGTAAGTTGAATAAGGTTTTCTAGTCAAAGTAAATGTTCCTAGACTTCAGGAAAATGTATCTCAATTAGTTTTTTTGTTACTGCAAGTATTGTAAATATATATATTTTAACTGGCAGCCCATATTGAGAATAATATTGATCAATTTTATTTCAACTCATACATTCTTTCTCTTTCAGAATTTTATTCCCTCTGATTTGCTACCTGCCTTTATTCTGTAAAACAACAATGTGGCCGAAGAACATCGTGATTGTAACACAACTACGTCTTGAATGATAAGTAAAAAAAATTGATACAGGAAAGACGAAAAGCATTGCAACAACAGATTTTAGAGAATATGATAATCATACTGGGCAGTATGATAAAATAACAATCTTACCGGACAAAGATCTTGCCGAATTTCAATTAAAGATTTCTTTCTTTTCTGATGTATTACCTGCATAATTCAAACAAAGGAAAGTATATATAAGCCATAGCAGTTCCGTTTGACAACATTCAAGTCCAACCAAAGTAGGAGAGTTTTTATACCAAGAACCCAACAGCTTGCCGTATGTAATTGAGCTCATGCCAGGATGTCCCTGCATACTGCATTTCACCAGTACTTAGTAACCCATTAAGCTAAAATTTCAAAAGGTATAAACAATCTCAATCTACCTCTTCCTTTGCATTCACTATCCATTTCTCCAGTTCTGCTAGACCAGACTTCACATATTCACCATTTGAGAAAGTGCAACACTCCCGACGCAAAAGAAGACTAAAAAGTGATGGAATTTAAAAAAAATGAAAAAGCTGAACAAAGGGAAAAATAAGAAACAAAGTAAATTAGTGACTTTAAGCTACAAGAACAATCATGGTTTTTACCTGTTGAAGAGTGTAATATTGATGAAGGAAAACACCTGGGTAACTAGTTTACGGATGAAGAAGGATGGCACCTGAACAAGTAAATTTTAGGCATGACATGTTAGATACCGTGAATGGTATTAGAGCCATTTAATCATGACAAAATTTGTTATTTGTTGAACCTATAAAGCCATTTAAATAAATATCTAGTCTCAAGCTTGATATGTGTACATCTCGGCATGAGGGAGATGTAGATGAATTGGACATCCCATAAATTTACAAGTCAAAATGTCACTTTACAAGCCGATTTCATCGAGTTGAATTAGGCTTAAAATCCACTTCTTAATATTAATGTTTAGAAATCCTTTGTATTTCGATTCAACTACCATGAATTTACTACTTAAAATAAATACTTCAAAGCTTTAGTTGATCAAACAGTTGTAATAACTCTGTTAAGATGTAGTACACTAAGTTATCACAATGTATTCCCAACTTCCCATCATTCCGTTTTCATTTTTCCATTCTCTCTTGATTCACTTTTCTTGGATGTAAGAACTTAGTTTATAATCTACATACAAAACCACCAAGCAATCCTATGCTTTATGCATCACTTTATTTGCAGTCATGGTGTGGTGAACTCAACAAATAGCTAGTCACTCTGATCATTCTATTGTCATTTTTCCATTCTATTACTAGGAAATAGGAATTTACTCTATTCTCTGTCATGGTATGATGGACCCAAGATGTGACTCGTGATTTTGTAAGGTCTTCAGTTTGCACCCTTAAAAATCAGTACTACTATGGCTCCTGCTAAACTTACATCTTGAACAGCAGTATCACAGTCTTTTATTCAAATTGCAACATGTAATTTCCTTGTATACTTTCTTCCTCAATAGATATGCAGGAAATGACAAAAAATAAAATATAGATTATAAAACGGCAGTAGAAAACATAAAGGGGGACCACAAGTGAGGTGCAAATAGGGATATCAAAAAAATCTGTACTCACAGGTATCTACAGATAAAACCCGCAACGGGTAGAAAACGGATATTAAAAATGGATACCGGCTACCCGCAGGTACGGATATTTTTGATACCCGCATGTTAACGAGGCGGGTACGGGTATCATAGTATCCGTACTCATGGATAACCGTACTCGCTAAACTTACACCCCTTGACATTCTTCTCTTTCCTTTCGTTGAAATTGAGCATATACATCAAACCTTATATAAACAATGACATTTATGGTATGTTTGTTGTCAAACGATGGAAATCAAAATAAGAATACTTGGCACGTGGCAATTGAGGTTTATTATTTGTTTATTTTGTTTATTTTTCAGGAATCAAAATCGAAGAAAGTTGGTTTGTTAATCAAAGCACTAATTAAAGAATTTCCATTATGTTCAACGTCATTTTATATTTACTTTTGCAATTATTTGGACTTGTATCAACTTGAGTTTATTTGAACTTTATTTCAAATTTATGACTCATGTATTTTATTTGAATTTATGATTAAATATTTGTTTTTTGAATAATTTTGCAAATACTCGCGAGTACCTGTAGATACCTACGGATATGAAAAAAAAAGACGGGTATCCGCACAACAGATACCCGACAGATATGGGTACGGGTACAGGGCAAAGCGGGTAGGGTACGACAGAGTTATAACATGTATTCTACCTGCCCCGTTGACATCCCTAGGTGCAAACCTCACCTTACAAACCGATTTTATGGGATTAAATTAGGTTTAAAACTCACTTCTAACAAAACACATTAACAAAGTCAAAAAACATTGAAACAATATAAAACGTACATGATTTCCACGTAGTTTGCTCATGAGAGAATCCAAAAATTTGACAATGTTATCCCACTGACCACCAGATAATTGTTGGGGAATCCCACCAGGAGACCTAGACGATTTTGACCCTTGCACTCCTCGTCCTGTTTTGGGTGACTAACCAAAAATAAATAAATTATAAAATTAAACATAAACAAGCATCAACAAAGGTAGAACAGTTAAATAAAAAAGATTTGATAATTAAAAATGTAAAATGGTGCAAGATTTTAAGGCTGAACTATGTTCGAAGAAGTTTGTTAATGTCTTGTAGAATACTTTGTAAAGTTGTTATTTTGTTTTAACATGTCAAACATACAGGGCACGTACGACTTAAATACTTTGTAGTGTTATAATTATTGTAAAAAAGTAATTGATCGCATATAATCAAGAATATATATATATATATATCTTAGAAACATATTTATTTATTTTTGTATCTTTGTTATTAGAGAATATCAAATCTCCTCTATTTATGGTATTGATTCATTCTTCTCCATATAAATATTAAAGCAACAAAGTTTGTTGAACAAACTTAGTTAGAAACATTAAAGCAACAAAATCTGGATCAATGCAGCAGTCTCAAACATTAAAGCAATTCAAACTGACTCCAGAAACAACAAAGTTTGTTTAACAAACTTAGTTAGAAACTTTGATAGCTCCCTCTTTCTCAGACAAAGAAAAAGGTGTTTGAGAAACTGCCATGGAATTATATTCACTTCATGATATGACCACAAGAACCAAGAATAAAGCACAAATTCAACAACCGACAAGGTAGTTTAGCCAGAAATAACATCTCCAAAGCTAATGACTATAAGCAAAGAGTAAGAAATGTCACCTGAATACATGATCCCAGCAGTGGAGAGAGTTCTTTTTTCAAATTGTCACGCAACAGACCAAAAATCTTCTCTACACAAGCAGTTAGCTGTTGTTTAAAAAGTATAGCAGGATATCTTGCCTCCACATGTGACACACCATCATCATACCCAATAAACTGCAACGGAGATTTTGATCCCTAGAAATACCACCAAAACTAAAATCAGGGGAAGATACAAAAACAAACAGGGAACTAATGAAAACCAACGTAAAATGACAACCAATAAGCTTCCCAGATTTTAGTTTCAATTTTCTCCCATTATCGAAATAAGAAAAAGACCAATGTAAAAGCTTCCTTTCATTATTTATATCTACATTTATGTCCAGCTTAGTAACAAAGCACTTGAGAAATGAGAGGGAATAAAGAAATATGTTTTTAATTACATGCTCATTACATTCTCAACTCCTTTTTTTACAACAATCACATTCTCGTAAAAAAGAACATAAAATGTACCGGAATAAATATATAGATTCTAGGAATACTTTTATTCTAATAATCCCTTGTTTATAACACTATCCCTCAAGTTGGAATATTAATCATTCCCCAACTTACCTACAAGATCTGGGAATGTGCCATGAGAAAGACCCTTAGTGAAGATGTATGCTAGTTGAAGTTCAACAAGGATATAGATTGTAACCACTAGACCACGGTTAAAATTATCTTTCATGAAACGTCTATCAATTTCAATATATTTGGTCCTTTCAAATTTTTCCTGCACTATGAGTAATGCTCATGATGGACTTGTTATTATAGTACAATTGTGAAGGGATGTCAACCTTTATTTTAAGGTAATTTAATTTGGTCTTCATCTAAAGTCCTTCCAACACACCTTAAGCAAGGGCTTGACATTTAGCTCCTGCACTCGAACGAAATACCTTATATTTTTTTTGCCCAAAAATATAAAATACCTAAAGGTATCAGTAACAAAACCTTGATGGCTTGCACTGGTATACATCTTCAAGGTCAAAGTATCTTCTTTCCTCCTAAGGAGTAATTGCTTCCGTGAGCTTGACTACAAGTACTAAAATTTGTCAATTCCTTACATATATCATACTCTTGAATAATGAATAAACTAGCTTAAACTGAGCAGTATTGAGTGATGATTCAGTTCTTTAAGCAACTGTTTGAGCCAATTGAACTCACATTTGGCAAAGGCCATAACCCTATATTCTACTTATGCACTAGATCTTGCTACTATTGTATCTCTCTTGCTTTACCAGAAAATCAAATTGTCACAATAAAGACATAATATTCAGAGGTGGATCTCTTGTCAGACAAAGATCCAGCTCAATCTACATCTGAATAGCCCACAACATTAGTGTGATTATTATGACCATATAACAAACCTTCTCCAGGGGCACCTTTAATACACTTCAGAATACAAAAAATTGCATTCTTGTACAAGGAGAATTTAGAAATTGGCTTACCATACTGACGATAAAGTAAATGTCAATACGTGTAACTGCGAGATATTCAATTTTCCAACCAATCTTTTGCATTTCTCAGGATCCACCAATGGCTCCCCTTGACTAGATAGAAGTTTGGAATTGGGATCCATGGGTGAGTCAATGGGTTTGGAATTCATTAGTCCAATTTCCAATAAAATATTTCATGCATACTTCCTTTGAAATGAGAATTCCATTGTTGGATTGTACCACCTCAATTCCTAAGAAACTTCAGTTTGCCAAAGTATGCTACTATGATCACTACTGTAAGAATGTTATCAACATATTTTACCAAGTAAATACATCCAACAAGTGTGCTAATAAAACACCGAATGATCAACTTCACATTTGGTCATACCAATTATTAGACAGTGTTCCTAATCGCAATGGATTACAATGTTATCAACATATTTTACCAAGTAAATACATCCAACAAGTGTGCTAATAAAACACCGAATGATCAACTTCACATTTGGTCATACCAATTATTAGACAATGTTCCTAATCGCAGTGGACACCGGAGGAAAAAGGAGCTCGGTGATAGAGCAAAGGGGCACACAGTGGATGGGAACCTTAAACTATTGATATTATATAGAATTGTATATGTTCTGAATTATTGTGTGTATAATACAGACCACACTATGTATTTATACTATTTAATATAATCAATTACAATAAAGACACCTAATAATTAGGAATCAATCACCCTAATTTACGAGATTATGAATTGGTTGATTTCCTAAAATCTATAACCTATGATTATATTCTAACAGACAACAAATAGAAAACCTTAGGTTTGACCTTCAACCACGTTAGAAATGGAGAACCAGTGGTTAGAAGAAAGACAAGGATATCTGATGCTGCTCTGGGTGATGCGTGACATCCACACATTGAGCAGCAGAGAATGAATAGTGCGCACATGGAGCAGAATCTGATTTTGGGACCGGTGAGGGAGGTCATCGTCTAGAGAGACGCTCAAGATTCAAGAAATTTGTGAGGGCAGCCGACAACCAACAGCAAAAAGATGGTGGTTACTATGCGAGAAAATACTGAGATCAACAAAGCGGAATTAAACCCCTCAAATATCAACTTCAAGTAAATAAAAGAGACAACATTTTAGAGGGCTCGATCATGCCTCTCTTTTGTCTTATATATATATTGATAGAAGTCTGATACAATGAGGGAATAGCAAAGATAAAAAGCCAGAACTAGCATCCTAGATGTAGAGCTAGGTATAGCTCATAGGTACATCATGAAACGGTTTTCCAATACAACTACTTTCTACCTATATTTAATACCTATTCTAACAATCTGCAACTTTATCCTTAAGCATTTATACGTATATAAGCTGTAAATTAAATGTCAAGTATCCATAATCCTTGTAAAGCTACATTCCTGCTACATCAGCCACTTTGCACCGTCAAATCTAGTTACACTGCTCGAAGTTAAATCTCAAGTAGCAGGTCGCCTACCTTTTCTATACAATTTTAATCCACTGCAGCCCACAATTTAGTCAAAACGAAATGCAACTTAAACTAAGTGGATCAACACCCACGTAGTCACAGAAAATTACATATAGTGGAAGTAATACACAAAATTCAAATTTTCAGCAAGATAACTCACATGTCCAGTCCGGCTGATTAAACCAGATGATCCAGGATAACGCTGAGCAGTGGCAGTTAAAAAACCATTTGACCGTAAGTTCCTCTGTAAAAGGCATAGAAGCGCAGAGGTATTGGACAGCCAATATGGCAGGATAATGTCATCCTCCCTAACCTGATGCAGAATGCACTCTGATAAGTTTCATAAAATAATTACACATCCTACATATTGAATACAGGACTATAAATGAAAAAATACGCAATAGAAATATGACCAAATTCTAAGTATGATGAGACAAGCAACACAACATAATAGACAGCAAGTTTTAAGAATAAAAGCACAAAATTTACCTTTAGAATCTCATTTATGCCTTCGATGATTGAATCAAAAATGGTTGTGCGCTCATTTTCAAATGAATGCCAATGAAGCAGACATTTATATATAATACGAGCAGCAATAGGTTTACCATTTTTAAATCCCAAATTTTCTTTTATACACTTGGAGAGGAATTCATAGTTATCCTGCAAAACATAAGGTATCTATCAGCTTAAGGTGCACAATTATATAATGAGAAACATGTTGCAGACACTAGTTTATTACGGAGATTAGTAAAGACTTTTTCACCTTCATTGTGCATAATTTTTTATTCTGTTTCTGTATTTTCATCCAAGTCAATTGACTTATTACATTTTTCAAACATAGGTAATATGACTCTGCCTTGTCACTGAACTTCTCTGTCAAAAGGATGGCAAAAACACTGAATTTTCCAGGACCAATAGTAATTTTTCCAACAACAAAAATCAAATCCACAATAACCAGTAAAGTAGGATTGGAGCAGGCACTTCTTAATGAAATTTTTGGAAGTGATATCCATTTTCCACATCATAATCAAATTTTGCTTCCGTTCAATTGCAACAACTAAAAAATGACCTTTAAGTAGAAATTTCTACAACTACAATACCCCAATACTAAACTGATCCCGCCCAAGAAATATTTTTTACCCCCTTCTCACACCTGCGTGTTCAGCTATTTGTTCTCACAACTCTAACGCTAGCTCTCAATTAAAGTTTTCTTGTTTCAATAAAATGGTAGTGTAAAAGGATTCCAATGTTAATTGTCATCCCAACTATGTTTGCACAACAATTGACAACAATCATATGTAGTACCCCAATCAATAAATAAAGGAGAGAAAAAAAAAAAGTGGGGGACTTTTCCTTTTTTTCTTTTAGATTGAGCATAGACTGAAATAGAAGGATGCCAAATCTAAAGGTGTAAAATTTACGCCAGAACAGAAATTAAACAAGATCTACCTGGTGTTTCTCTGCTGTTAACTTAGATCGACGAGAGTCTGACAAGCCTAGTGTAAAAGGAGCAATAAGTTTTGTGGGTGTGGGTGACTCCTGAATAAGAGCATATTAAAATAATTATGACTCTGGTTAGTGATTATATCTGAAAGAGGGAGGTGAGAAAGTAGGAGCTTACAAATATGGTCTTTCGATCAGTGCGAGAGGTAATTGCACTTGAGTATTTCTGTACCAGAAATAAAATAAGTAAATAAATTCTAAGACAGTTATTAAAGAAGATATTTACCGAAAAATTAAACATGGTCATAAGAAATGAATAACAAAAGTAAAAGACAAAACAAACTTACTTCTGACACTGACTTGGCAAAACCTGGACGGTTACTCTTAAGAGGGGTACTTAAGGCTTTCTGACGAAGCACATGATTTTCATTTTCTAAACTCTTTAACTTTTCCTCAAGCCTATATTGAATACAGTCAGAAAAATAATTATCAACTAGGATTACAGGAATACGTGTAATATCATGTATTAACTAAATCATATTGCAGAATCAAAAACAGGGAAAAGAAAAGGCACTTTTTTTCATTTTGCTCGAGTTGAGAACACTTATGTTCAAACTCCCTCAGTTTCTCCATGGTTTCATCCCGGCCTTTCTGAGCATTCATAAGCTCAAGCTCTAAAGTCCTGTACTTCCTTTCAAATGCATCCAATGAAACCTAGAAATCCAAGGAAGGGAAATGAATCATACTATATAACTAAATTTACAAGAGAAAATAAGCAAACGCACAAGTTCATGAAAGAAGATATTTCTCATTATTAAATATTGATTTTTTTCCGTATTATGTATACCTTCTTCCTTACAAATAACAATATAATGTGTACACAACACACAATTACAAGCAATCCTTTCAATATAGATAGAAGTTAAATTCCACAACAAGGATAAAGGGTGGGCCTTTGTATTGTCCATGTTTCATGCCCAAAGGGTTATTGGAATTAACGGGCATGTTAGATGAAAAACAAAAATTAAAAGTATTCACCAAACAGCTTAAGATATAAGGATAAGTTGTTCATAATGACCGCCATAATCATGGAAATGTTACTTTAAAAAAAAATAACAGACAAAAGGTAAGATTCTATTTTATATAATATTAGAAGAAAATCCTAAGAACCAAAAACACCCTCAACCCTCATCTACAAGCAAAAGCTTAGAATCTGGAGAAGGTACTTCTCTCATTTTTCTAACCTTAAACAAAAAATAAATTAATGGGAAATTTTAAATTACCCGTATCATTCTGTTTAACTTCGGAAACTCAACAAGAAAAATGAAAGTCTTACGCTATTCTACCATAGGTTAATCCCCCATCCAAAAACCAGTGTTCTATGCTTCTTACCATTTTCTTTTATAGTAATGATGATTAAACATCTTGCAAACTTGTCTCCATCTTTAACTCTTCTTTTGACATTTAAATCCAGATTTTCTAATACAGCCGTCAATAAACTTATCTCCAATTAGTAACCTTACTCATAACATTCACAGTTCATAATACGAACTTCCTTGATTTATCATAATACCTATCTCATAAACCATGTCAGTGGTCTATAAAATATAACATGCCTCAGTAAATAATAAAAAGATGGACAACTATATAACAAAAAACAATCAAGAATGTGAAACAAACTTGAATTTATCCCACAAAGAGAAGTTCCAAAATCCTGCCAAGGATTTATATGGTAAGAGTAACCAATATTTATTGTCCATCACAATCAAACAGAATTAATGGAACATATCATTCAGCATTAATGAAGAACCTTTAATAAAGCATTTTCCTTTCGCAATTCATCCACTGCTACTAGGTCCCGTTTCAAAGCAGACTTTTCCTTTACTGACAATTCTAATTGATTTTGCAGAACAGCATTCTTGTTGCACTCATTAATGTTTGCCAATTTAGCAGCATCTAATTCAAGATTCAAAGCTTCTAACATCTTTTGAAGTTTGGAAATCTCTATTTTTTTAGCCTCTTCATTAGAAACCTGCACAATGAAGCAGAATCTTGATAAGTTCAATAATTTTGTTTTCAAAGCCTCTGTGCCTGATAAACGACAGATCACAGATAGGACATCCAGTCCAAATTTCAGATAAAAGTCGAAAGGTAAAACAAAAGGAATAAACAGCAAAGAAACAAGCAAAAAAAAGATAACTAATGGTTTATTTATGGGGGAGAAAACACTAGCTAAAATTTTCAGCTTATAATAACCAAATAAATAAATACATATATATAGAATGTTGGCATCAACAACACATAAATATGTAACACAATGAAGTAGGAAAAAAACCTTCATATCAAAAAGACATATATCAAAAGGATTCGGTTAATAATATATAACAATTAAATACAATCATCAATTTCCAAAGCAAATACCCTTATTTTCTTTTCAAGATGCAAACGCCATGTGAGATCCTCCATTTGCTTCTCCAGTTTATTCTTTGCTAAACGAAGAGCACCAGCTTCATTTGCCTCCTGATAAAGACATTTAAAAACGACAATAAGAACAAGTTTTCTACTTTGAATGGGATTTTTCACGTACCCACTAAAGGTAAAAATGTTACTTGTTTAAGTCTCCGCAACTCTCTTTTTGCTTGTCTGCACCGCCAAAGGCATTGTATTGCAACAATTGAAGTTTGATATCGTAAGAAAGATGACCTAACCTTGGACATCCTCCAATAGGCCTACAATGTTATGTATGATCAACAAAGCAATATAACAAAAGAATGTCATCCAAAATTAACCAGACATAAAAAGCAAGCGTAGAAGTGAATGCAGCAACAATTGAAACCAAAGCAAATAAGTCATTCTGCCATTCCATTGTAAACTATTAGACTGAGAAAAGCTGGAAATCGTATGTTCTCCTATGGAGAATTCTCCACTAAATAGGAATGATACAATATTTTGCAAGAATGCTATCTGAGAAACAAAATGAACAAGAGAGAAACTTAACTTTATTGAATGCATTTCATTAACTTGTGAAATAAGATAGGCACAAGAGTAATTATAGCTAATCTCCGATAGAGGAGATAGGTATTAGCAGTACCGAACAGCTTCACTTAATTGATACAAGAGATATCTGTTAGCAGTAGCTTAACAGCACAAGGAAAAGATTTTTCAGAAGAAAAATTCTTTACATTGAGTTTGCCTATGAGAAGAAAAATTAGCGGAAGAAAGGGGGTTAGTCAACACATCTGCCCACTATCCAGAGCTGCAATGTGATGAGAAAAAAAAAAAAAAACTGTTTGACCAGAACCTTTTCCCACACAAGGAAAACGTTAATCTCTATTAGATATAACAGGCTTAAACTCATCTCTTTGTTTTTTTCTTATTTATAAATGCATAACCCTATGTGTAAAGAGATGGAATTTAAAATCAAACAGAATATTATCTTGGTTCACAACAAAGTACTACTCACCCTCGTCTCATAAATATAAGACATTTATATTTAATTCACACCTGTTAAGCAAGTTTAGTTAGTGATAAGAACTCGGGTGTTATGGGTTGCCTACTTAGCATCCCATAATAATCAAGTCCTTATCAATTAGAATCATTATATTTATAATTGTAATCAGTGTAGTAAGTATCGTACGATTCGTATGCGAATCGTACGATACGATACGATACAGCCCCTCCGCGATACGAATCGTTCGATGTATCGTTTTTACTCCCGAGTTGTAAACGTATCGTACGATACAAGTGCGAATCGTAAGAATCATGATTCGATTCACGATACAAAATTACCCCCAAATTAAAACCCTAATTTTTCCCCTACCAACTTACCCCCAATTTAAAACCCTAAATTTTCCCCCCTTTGTTTTCTTCACATTGAAACTCTCTCTCTTTGAAACATATTAACATTAACGAACTCGACCTCCCAACTTTCGTTCTCGACCTCAACTTTCGACTTTTGTTTGCACTGTGGTGGTCACGAGGTGGTGCTGTGGTGGTCGCACGGTGGTCGCGCGGTGGTCGCGTGGTGGTGGTTGCGTTTCGTCTCGCGAACGCCTCTTTTCGTCTTCTGTTCGTGTCTGCGGTGGTCGCGCGATGGTCGCACGATGGTTGCGCGGTGATCGTGTCGTCGTCGCGCGGTGGTGGTTGCGTTTCGTCTCGAGAACGCCTCTTTTCGTCTTCTGTTCGTGTCTGCGGTGGTTCTGTGGTGGTCGCGCAATGGTTCTGTGGTGGTCGCACGGTGGTTGCGCGATGGTCGTGCCGTCGTCGCGCGGTGGTGGTTGCGTTTCGTCTCGCGAACGCCTCTTTTCGTCTTCTGTTTGTGTGTGCGGTGGTTCTGTGGTGGTCGTGCAGTGGTTCTGTGGTGGTCGCGCGGTGGTTCTGGTGGTCGCGCGGTGGTTGCGTTTTTGTCTCGCGAACTACTCTGTTCATCTTCTGTTCGTGTGTGCGGTGATTCTGTGGTGGTTGCGCAGTGGTTCTGTGGTGGTGCGGTGGTTCTGGGCAGGGAGGTTGTTTTCACATTTCTGGGTAGGGGATTTTTCATCTGTGCAGCTGCTGAACTTCAAACATGAGTAAGTCGAAAAGGGAGGTCGACATTACTTGGAATTACTGTGACAGTGTTCCACCAAATAGGCTACAGGTTAAATGCAAGTTTTGTTCTCACACTTGTTGGGGTGGTATAGCAAGAATGAAACAACACCTTGCT